>Ga0209232_1000286_pt1 | contig 32445 bp, 33 predicted proteins | sample ETNvirenome_2_60_FD_184066 | JGI IMG/M metagenome (GOLD analysis project Ga0209232, IMG submission 184066) | Marine viral communities from the Pacific Ocean - ETNP_2_60 (SPAdes) (version 2) | ecosystem: Environmental > Aquatic > Marine > Oceanic | place: Pacific Ocean | collected 2013-06-22
AGCAGGGTGTCTATGTTGCTATCCTTTAAAAGCTCCGTTTCAACAACGTCAGGCTTATGCTTGGATGCCTTCTCCGCGAGCCTTCTATAGACCTCTCCGGCAGACAAGCCGTCTATGTAATTGCCAGCCATGTAAACGCTGCCAAACGAATCAACCAGCCCAGGGTGCAGGGCGGCCAGCTCTTTTGCGCTCATGTCTGGGTGCAAGGCGACCTTGCCTTCGGCCATTGCTAATACGTCGTCAGCGTCTAGCGCACCGCCGCGCAACGAAGACAAGTCTGCCGCAGGCCTCCACCCTTGCACGTAAATGGGGAGATCATCTCCCATCTTTCCTTTCAACAGCCTGTAAAGCTCGGCAGGAGTGATAGAATCTCTGCCGACCATTATGTCTTGAATGGCTTTACCCACGTCTGTTCTTACCGGGCCAAACCCCGACCTTTCGACAATGGGCCTTCCTTGGTCATCTAGAGCCGTAGCAGACCAAGGCTCTTTCCCAGACGCTGCCAAGCCCTCAAGCTTTTCCGACTGTTTTTTGTCTTTATCAGCGCGAACCGACACTCCGAACTGCTCGTCTATCTTGCGTTGAAACCGAGCGAGCCTGTCGCCCGTAGCCCCTCGCCCTTTTACGTCCCCTTTAAGAGCCTGCTGAGCTGTCTCTGGGCTGTCTTTGATAACGTATTCCCATCGCTTTTTTGCAACAAGGAAGTCCTCCTCTTTAGCCTTTAAAATGCTTAATTTCTTCTCGGCGCTTGAGACTCCGTCTTGAACAGCCTTTTGCTTTGCAAGCCTCTTCTGCTCTCGCAAAGCCCCCAGGGCAAGCTCTACGTTGTAGGCTGCGGCGCTTGCCCCGCCGTCAGTGACTACGTTGTACTGGTTTTTTAACCGGGCAATAAGCTCATCTCTGCCTTTGGCGTTTAAGATCTTCCAGCCTTCTTCGTTTAATATTTTAAAGCCCGCTATAGCCTTGGCTTTCCCTTTCTTGATCTCTGGGCCTTTGCCTTTATTTTTTGATCGCTTGATTATTCGGTTAATCGCACTGGTAGTGCCTTCGCTTAACAAGACCTTTCCGTCTTTTCCTACTTCAGGAAGCATGGCGGCAATGTCGTTCGCGTACTTGTCACGCCCTTTGGGAGACGTGTCGTCTTTAATTTTTTTTACATCGGCCTTAGCCGCGCTAATCCCAGCCTCGCGTGTCTTCACTTCGGCTGCTATCTTGTTGTAGATGTCGGTTACTTCTTTTAGCTTCTCAGGGGCTACTTTGTTTATCTCGTCTCTTTTCTTTAAGAGGTAGTCCCACGCGCTAATGTCCCCTGCCGACTTTGGGACAGGCACTGTCTTGTTGATAGCGTTAATGATTCTCTCAGCATCATCCGAGCCAAGCACCTCGGCGGCCAACAAGTTTACGTCTGCGATCGAGTCGTAAACAGTTCCTCGAGCCCCTTCACCCATCCTTGTGACGCTTCTGGCGGCCTGGGTTGTGTGCCTAGATACTGGGTCGCTTAAGTCTATGCCGCTTAAAACCCTAAGGATTCTTGCGGCGTCTTGCCTCAGCACTGCTGGCTGACGAACCTGCGACTCATACCAAAGCTCTGTTATTATTTGGCTGGCATCAGCGCCTGGGGGGAGCTTTGGCAAATTCTCTTTGACTTTACTGGCTAGGCCTTGAAGCTCTGCCAGCTGCTCTTCATTTAAAAAAGCAGCAATGTCGTCTGGCACACGCTCGCCTTTAAGAGCAGACTCCATTGCTTTTTGGCGAACAAGTTGCGGGTTTTCTGCAAGCTCTTTGTTTCGCTTGGCAGCTTCTATTCTTTGACGCTCTTTCCTGGCTACGCGCTCGAGCTCAAGCTGTTCTGCCTTCCTTGCAGCAGTGGCGGCGTCAAGATCTCGCACACCCTGCTCTGCCTCAAGCTCTATTAACTTGCTAATCTCATCAGGAGAAAGCTCTTCGCCAAGAGGGCCTTGCCTTGTCCGGGCTGACAATATCTTTTCTGCGTCTTCTACTGACTGTCGCTGCTCTGAAAGCGGAGGCTCGTATCCGCTTGCCCTTTCAGAAACGGTTCTCTCATTGCCATCAAAAAGACCCGCCTGAGACGGCTCCTGAGAGCCGGGCAATACAGGCCGCTCTGCCTCAGGAGTCTTTCTGTATCTAACCAGAAGCTCTCGCGCTTGCTCGGGTGTAAGGGGCGGCAGTTCGCTTGCTTCGCGGCGACGTCCGTGCTCTAGCAAAAAGGCAGTCTCATCGCTGCTAATAACGCTGAAGTCTGTGTCGGGGTCTTTAACTATTGCGCCTTCAGATGCTTCCTGAGCCGCCCTTTGGTAGTCGTCGAGGTAGGCTCCGACGTTGGCGTTGTGCGATGCTGTGGAGTCTCCAAACGCCTTTAGCAAAGCCAGCCTTACCCCAGGCCTTTTGTTGTCTAAGCCAACAGTCACGGCTTTTTGAAACTTATTGCTTAGGTACTGGATGCCCTTGGCTAGCCTGCTGTTAGGGTCAAGCGTGTGATACATCGCCTTGCCTAGCCCTACTGCGTTCATTAACGCAATAGCCGGGTTGGCTCGTATAGACTCAATAGGCCTTTCAGCAAAAACAACAAGGTCTGCTACAGAACCCACTCCCATCTCTTCGCCAAAAGCGGACCCCCTTTCCCAAGACTCCGCAATGACTTCATCTATAGTGACTGCGTTTCTAGTTTTTTCAGAGCTGTTAAGTCCAAGTATCTCTTTCCCGGCAACGGCAAAAATGTCTCCGATTAAGTCAAAGTCGTTGGCAAAATTCGACAAAACGGCAGGCCCCATTAGCTGAGTCACCTGATCGTTTCTTTGCTTCATTGACTTTGCAAAGCCTAGCCCTAGCTCTTGGCTTTTTGACGCAAACTTGTCCCGCCATGTCGGGCCGTCTTGCTTGCTCTCCTCTCCCAGCACATGGTCTAGAAGTGCGTCTTTTGTCTCCCCTACAGCGGCAGACACAACGTACCCCCCAAGGCCCGCAAGGCCTTCTAGGGTCCCCCTAATAAGGCTGGTGGCAGCGGCTGGTATTTTGGTCACTAGCTCCGTAGGAGCCCGCAGAGCCTCGTGAAAAAGCATCTCTTCAGGGCTGTAGTCTACCTCTCTTCTTTTTGTTGCTAACTGCCTGCCTGCAAGAACTTCTGATTTAATTTGCTCTTCAGGGCTTAGAACCCTCATTGCGTATGGGTCTATTGGCCCAGTATCTCCAGCCCATAAGTCTGATGCGACAGCGCCTTGCGTTAAGTCTCTAGTAGCTCGAGATATAGGCGCTTGGCGGCTTAGCTTTGCTTTCTGCTGGTAGTTTGAATATCCGCTTTCAAACTCCGTTTCAGACGGCATGTACCTGTCACGCCGTTGGTTTTTTCTGATTTCTCCAGCACCTTCTTTTTTAAGATCTCTGCCAGACCACCATTGGAACGGCGCATATTCGTCTCCTGGCTCAAAGGCAATCTCTGCCCCTGTCCTTCCTGCCTCTTTGTCTTTAGCCAAAAGGGCTGCGCCGGGCTCCAACCCCGTGGAGCTAAGGTCTGAGCTTTCAATTTTGTTGTGCCACGACTGGATTATTAGCCCAGGCACTTTATCGCCGTACTCCTCCTTTATCTTTCGAGCCCTAAACTTAGCCCGCCCTATTGCCGTGTCTTCAGACTCGGCGCCAGGAAGAAGGTCGATGTCATCAAATCTGTTTTGAATGTACGCAGGCACCGAAACGTCAGGCTGGCCCAAGAAAAACAAGTCCTCTTCGCTAGGATCAATGACTGGCTTTCCGTCTTCGTCAACACTACTAAAAACCAACCTTGGCTGAGCCGGAGCGCCTGTTTCGTCAGCACTCTCAATAAGCTTTGCCTTTGTCTTTAAAGGCTTTCCGTCAAGGCCTACAAGGTTAACGGGAACGTCTCTTTCAACAGACGTCTTTCTCCCCGACGATGGTATTGCAAGCGCAGACACCACACCTTGCCGCCTAAGCTTTTCCCGCACTAATGGATCAGCCGCAGAATACGGGTCAACTCCTGACCTTTCCCACACCCAAGAAGGAACAGCCTCAGTCGGAGCAACAAGCTGACGCTGATAATCTTCAGCCTGCCTCTCTATTGCAAGCTGCTGAATCGGCAAACTTCTTAGACGCTCCTCTACTGGAGCCTTTCTGCTAAAATCTTCCCTAGTCTCAATCGGGTCGCTAGGGTCTGAGTAAGGCCTATCTCTTTTGTAATCATGATAAGAATACCGGCCCTTTTGGCGCTGCTGGCGTTGCAGGCTTTGAGAAGCCGCCGGGCTCAGCCCCCCTGCTTTTACAGCGGCATCTTGAAGCTGCCTGTATCTAGCGTCAGCTTGCTGTATTGGGACCTCTTCCCCCGTGTACCTTAAAGTCATGCCTTCAGGGCCTGTAGGCACGGTCATCCCTTCGCTCTCTCGATACCTTGCAGTGGTCTGCAACACTTCAGACAAGGGTTTGTGCTTGTTCGCAAGCACCTCATCCCAGGTCATCCCTAGCTGAGACTCTATCCCTTTTATAAACCGACCGTCGCGATCATCAGAAGTCTCCCCCTCTCGCAAAGGCTCAGACCTTATTCTGTCTCGCTGCTTTATTGCGTAATCTTTTAGAGTCTGCTCTGCCACCTTGCAGCTCCTTTATTGGTCTAGCGCATCGGCTCTACTGGTCCCGGTTTCTCCAGTCGCTGGGGTCTTGGCCTCTCCGGGTTTTTGAGTTTTAGGCCTTGGGAGATTTTTGAGCTCTTCAGTGTGCTTGGCTCTTAAATCTTCAAGCCTTGCCACAGCGTTACCGAGTTTTCTTTTTGCTTTTGCCGCTTTGGCTTTCAATGCGTCGCTGTATTCGTTTTTATCCACTGCTAAAAGTGCATCCCTAAGACTCTTTGCAGCCCTAGAGACCTCTTCCTTTAGGCTCTCTTCATTTCCTGTCTGTGTCGCGGTGAGGCGTTTAAGATCGTCTGCACTGCGCTTAAAGCTCAAAGCGTTGTTAGCATTTGTTATTGCTAGCTCAAGGCGGCTTCTTGAAAGCTCTACCCCCTGGCCTGCCTTGGCGCTAGAGCGCCAGTCTCTCTCTGCTCTGCTGTTTCTAAACTTTAAGGCGTTTATATTAGCAAGGCCAAATTCGCTGGACTCTGCTGAGTCTGGATCTGGAACTGCTTCTCCGCTTACAGTTGTGTAGCCCTCGTCATGAGCTTCTTGCCACGGAACTCGCTTCTTTATTGGCTTGCCGGATTTGTCCCTGCCTACCACGACTACAATGTCTGGGTGGCCTCCCGATCCCTTTCCTCGCCTGCCTGTTCCACCTGTTCCAGAAGCTTTTTTGGGCTCCTTTATTGGAGTCATTCTGATCTGCTTAAACAGCTCTTTGTCTACCTTCACAAACGACTCAGCTATTTGTTTAATCTGAGCAATGCGATCCTTGGTGCTGATGCCTTTTGTGCCACCTACAATCTTCATCAGAACGCCAAGAGTCTTCTCCTCTCCACGCTCACGAGCACCGCTAAGACCTCTAATGCCAGTCGTTAGCTTTGCGACCTCACCGCCCCTTCGCACAAGAGCCTTAATCTGCTCCTCGTTTAGTCCAGGGTTCTTCATCGCAAACGCAGCAATGTCGCTAAGGCTTCTAAACTCCCTCATTTGAGGCAGTTCAACGGGACGCCTGTTTTGTGCGCTTAACTGATCATGCAACTCTTCCGCTGCCTTGTAAGCAGTCTTCCAAGGGATCCCGCCGTGAGGGCTCCCGGTGGCTATCAAGTTTGCCCAAGCCCTCCCGATCAACTCATTGTTAAAGCTCATGAGCAAAAGGTTGTGATCTTCAATCTTGCCCGACTCCCTAAACTTCTTAGTTAAAGAGTCTCTCATCCTCTTGCCCACACCGTTAATAGCTCTTTTAGCAGCAGTAACTCTAGCCGCCCCGGTTGCTTCAGCAGGCATTACTGGGCTTAGTACGTTAACGACCCCGGCGACAACAGGGTCTACCTGCTCTTCTGCTAAGGCTTGAGGAGCTTGAGGCCCTCTAAGCTGCAACTGGCCTTCCATTAACGAAGACTGACTACCAAGCCCTGGCGTTAACACTGGCGGCCTTGGCTGCAACACTCCAGTCTCCTTGTCCCTAATCATAGGTTCTGGAAGAGCTAAGTCGTTTACTGAAACCTCTGACGGCCTTGAGCCATAAGGCCTGCCCTCAAATTCTCTCATAAGGCTCATTTGAGGCGCCGTGCCTCCTTGAAGTCCAACTCCTCCTTGCCTTAGCATTGGGCTTGTCTCTGCATCTCCAAGCGAAGGCTCTTCAAGCTGCGGCGCTTGCCGCTGCCGCTGGGCCTCCTCTCTTTTCTGCATAGCCTTTTGAGCTATTTCTTCAGGGTCCATATCGCGTGATGCGTTGTAGATTTCATTGGTGATGTAAGACACCAATGGGTTGTCTACAACCTTGCCGACCAGATCTACAGCTCGAGTAGCATCCGTTAACCAGTTGCTTTGCTGCTTTTGTGGACGACGGTACGCTTGGACGTATTGAGGCTTAGCCGCCTTGAACGCGCCACCTGATGGGAAAATTACCCTGGCCATCTACTACCCTCCGGCTTCTTCTTCATTGTCTTAATCCGAGTAGCTAAAAGCGTTCCTTCCACGCTCCTGGGCTTCTTCTAGGCGTCTCTCGCGATCAGCCATGTCTGCCGCGCTAATCCCTGGCGCATTTTCTGGAACTGGCACGCCAAGACGCTCTAGCTCTGCGGTGACCATTGGGTCGTGGCCTTGGTCGTAAGCCTCTTGAATCCATCGCTTACGCATTGGGTGGCCTTCGGGGTAGTTCATGGCCTCGCTTACAAACGCAACGGCAATCTGCTTTCCGTCACCGCCTAGGTTGGCCATCATGGTGTTTCGCATGTCTGCGGTCGCAGCCCACTGGGAATTAATAAAGTCTAGTTCTGTGCCCATTTGTGACAGCATCATGGCGTAATTTGCGTGAGCCCCAGCCTCTTGCGCCCTAGCGTCAGCAGCCGCCATGTTGGCCTCAGCCATGCGGTCGCCCATAGCCGCCTCAAACGCAGCCCTTTGTGCCCCACCAGCGGCGCCTATGCCTGCCATAGCCGCGATAGACCCGCCGCCCACAGGGCCTGCTCCCGCCGAGCCAATGCCTTGACGCCAAGACTCTCCCGCTCCGCGAGTCACAAGCCCTCTTCCAAGATCTGCCGTCCGACCTAAGCCCTGGACCCTTTGCTCGGCAGCTCGCGTAATGTCTCCGTACCCGCTGACAATCCCTTGGCCGGCTTTTCGCCCGTAATCCCGAACCGCTAATTGCTGTTCAAAGTCACCAAGCGCGTCGTACTCGTCCTGGTCAAACCCCAAATTGTACTTGTTCAAAGAGTTGCTGTCGCCCGCCATTGCTACCTCCCAGCCGTTTCAGACAAATGCTTTTTGCCAATCAAATAAACCCAGCACCCGCCGTATCCAACGTAGATTTCACCCGCTCTAGCCGCGTCATCAAGAACTGTGTTTGCATGGGATACGTGGCACCTAACTTCTAGATGAGTCTCTCTTCCGTAAATGGCGGAATCGCTTCCGTCGAACATAGGCGTTCGCATACTAGCTATAGTTGCCGTTTCAGAGCCTGGCGAAATGCTAGTCATCGTAAAAGCAGAGGACGTCTCCTGAGTGCCTCGAGAGGCCCACACTGGATAGCCTTGCGAAAAATACCCAGTGCCGCTGCTTCCGACTAGCGGTATGCTGTGAAGCTCCCAATCCCAAGTCGCCTTGCCAAACGTGCCCTCCCAAACAGCTCTTTGCGCGCTGTCTAAATTTGCTTTTACGCGGTCTATTAGCGTGTTGTTCCATATGCCTGAGCCTGGAGACGTGCTTAGGTTTTGGGGGGACTCCAAATCTAAAGACGCTATGTTTTGATAACCATACCCGTCAGACCTTAGGCCGTAGAATAAGTTGACTCCGACTTGCGCTTTGAATTGCGCTGAAGCCACTTTGTTTGCTTCAACGGACGTTCCGTATTGGTCTGCTGGCAAAAACGCTGACCAGTTCCACGCCAGTATTGCGTGATGGATTACAAACGGAAACGACAAAATGTCCCAATTTCTGTCTGCTATTATTTGGGTCCCTGCGGCTCCTGCTGCGTCAACCCACGGCTCTGACACGGGGATTGTGGAACCGCCTATGCCGCCGAACCTTCTCCCCGCAAACAAAGGTATTGCGCGCACCTCATAAGAAGCGTCGTGAAGTATTTCCCTTATTGGAGGTGGCTCTGCGGCTTGAGTGTAACCGCCTGACAGGCCTTGCCTTATTCGCTGGTCAACAGCCAGCATCGCCGTGTTAACCCCGTCTCCAGAATTAGCCTGCACCTGAGTCCCCACCGCAGGCTCTGTCAAGGCCACAGGAGACAAGAGCCCAGGCTTGGTGGGCATGTTTTGCACCGCATACGTGCCGGCGTTCCAGACATCGCGTTGCGTTAATGGCATGCTCATTAGCATCGATATTTCTACGCCAACCAGGGCCACGTTTCCGGCAAAGCCCTCAACGAAGGAATCGTTATTAAGCCCTTGGCAAAATAATTGAAACGCATACGTCTTATAGGGGGATATCTGTACCGACATCCCGCCCTGAACAATAGGGTTAGCCCGTGCAGTTCCAGCAAACACTTCCGGCGGCAGAAAAAGGTTCCATACTTCACGCTCTATTTCATGGTCTTCATCTTGAACTGTTTGAGGATAATTCTCTGACCAAAACGTCTGAGTCTTTTCCCCTAGTGCTAGCCTTATTTCGTAAGACGTAATCTTGTCGTAATCTAAAAACCCGGCTGAAAATTGGGAACCTGCTAGCGCGTTAGACTGCCCTGAGTCATTCCAGAACTGGTCTAATATTGCCGCCGGTTCGCCGCGCTGGTCAAAGCCAAACGACACCTCCTCTAGGCGGTACATTAAATCGCCTGAAGGAATGCTGTAATAATTAGACGCATCCCCTCGGGAGAAGCTGAACTCTGGCTGCAACGGGGGCAGAGTAAAAGGTATTGAGTAAGGCCTAAGGGGCGATGAGTCGGCGCTGTTAAACCGAATAAAGTCTGAGGCTATATAGGGGATAGACAGGTTCACCCTGAAGACACCCCTGGGTCGGCTCATTTGGTCTTTGACAATGTTGCCTGCGCCTATCTCTGCTGAAATTCCCTGTAGGCCTTTTTTTGGGCTAGCAGAAGAGTCTCCCCAGACATGCTTAGGGGTAAGCTTGCTTCCTCGCGCCAACTTGTCTCGGTCAACCTTGCTCATCCTCTTACCTCTTCAAGGATTGTCATCGAGCGCCAAAACTGCTGGCTGTATATCGAGCCAGGCCACGGCTGGTCTCTAGAGCCTTGATAGGCCTCCTTAAACCAGTTGAATGTTGTTCCCAGCCCAACCGTGTCAGCTCGAGCCGCTGCTGCTGAATACCCATACTCCGACGAAGACCATTGCGGGACAACTACGGACAGCCTAACCCTGGCGCCTGCGGGCACTGGTATGACGCACTCAACAGGCTCCCACACTCCAAAGTAAGGCTGGAAATTGCTACCAACGGCGTCTCCGGGGAAACTTGCAGGTGCGCCCTTAGGCCATAACGCAGCGGAAGTTTTCTCACGCTTAATTGCGGTCACACTGCTTTTCTGCACCTCAAACCGATGCCTTGCTATTTCAACAGCATTCAAAGCTCGATCGTCAGAATCGCCCAGCGGCGAATCTACATGCAGAACCATTGACACATCTTTAACAGACTTTGTGGCCTCAGCCCCTGGCGGGTACGACACGCCTGCTGGCCACTCATACTTCTGGTTGTATCCGGCGCTTTTTACTGGAGACTCTCCTTCAGACACCATCATCAAGTCGAGGCGCCAGATAATCACAGGCCTTGCAAATTGCCACGAGCCTTCCCATATCCAATGCGTGCCCGCAGTTGGAGACCCCGCTGTAACGGGCTGGTTCTCGTCATTGAGTATTCCAGGCACAGCGTACCCCTTAACTCGCTGCCTGTTTTGGAAAGTAGCAGACGCAGAGTTCGCTGCGGCGAACGCCGTTGAGTTAAGCGATGGCAGGAACGGGAAGGGGTGCTGCTGCTTAAGCGCCGCCCCGCTGCCATCCGTGTAGTCGCTAAATATTTGAGGGCAGTACCCGGCAGTAAAGTGGGACTCCACAAGCCTTCTCTTTAGGTCTCCTATTGGTATGTGATTAAAATGGCTTGATATTTGGCCCATTGCCAGATCTAGGCGGTTGCCATCAATCGTGCATTTAGAGTCAAATTGCTCGTCAGTAATTCTGCGTGGGCCACCGCTATATGCCATTAGAACGACCCCAGTACTGTGCCGCCAAACGCTGACCCGTAGGTGCGCTGGCATCCAATTACATAGCCATCAGTGGCAACGCCACTTGCAAGCCTAATGATGTCTGCGCCTGTCTTTCGTGAGCCTGTAAACAAGCAGCCTATAAATATTACGTTAGCGCCAGTATTGACCGACACCGTCTGGTCAGGCTCAGTCGCCATTCTTTTAAACGTGCAGTTAATGAACCTTGTGACGCCTTCATGCACGACAACCAGATCATTCTCGTTTTCTGAACTGCCAACAAAGTCTGCTCCAATTATCTCTGATGACTCATGTATGTTGACTTGCTTTGTGAACCTGACGCCTGGCGCAATGCACCTAATACGAGTAAACGGCTTCTCAAGCTTAAAGCCGCCATAATCAGCAGGCGACAGCGCAAAAGCGTTAAACCTGTTCTTTGTTTCTTTGACAGGGTCTCCAGCGTTTAGCACTCCAAGCGAGGACATTAAATCTTGCCATGTGTCTAGCGTGTCTGCGTTGTACTGCTCTTCTTTTCCGAGATCGGCCCCTCGCAATATTCTGTTTAACGTAGGCCTTGTGTCTGGGCGCTGGTTCATTATGACGTCCTCTTTCTACGCATAGGGCCAGAACGACCATGCTCTCGGATAAGAAGCCTTAAGGAATCAAAAACTAGCCTCACACCTCTTTGCTGAGCGTGGCCAAAGATCATTGACGAAAGCGACGAGCCCTTTAGAAACTCGCTAGTGCGCTTTTCAAACACTTCCTCGTCGCCTATCAGCACGTTGCCAGTCAACTTGGTTGCCGGGTCAGCCCACACTATTTCAGCCCCGCCATCAAAAATAGCGTACAGCATTTGCTGAGACCCCCCAGACAAATGGGCAACCCGTGTTTGAATTGTCGCCTGATTGATCATTCTCTCTATTGCCTCAAACACAAACTTATCTGTCGCGTCTTCAGCTTTCCCAGAATAGTCAATTATCTGAGACGAGTACTCCTTAAGGTCAGCTGAGCTCAAGGTGTTTAAAAGGCCTGGACCCCACGTTGGATAAAGGTTGTGGGCGGCATCGCCCCCGTGGCTTAGCGTGCGTATTGCCAGCCCCCTTAAAAGCCCCCTGTCTCCACTGCTAAGTCCTATCGACGGAGTCTTGTAGCACCAATCAACAGCCTGCGCCTTCCCTTGCGGAACAGCGGCTGGCAACGAGGGCACCGTCAAGGGCGACGTATTCCATTCTCGCCACAGCATCCCTGTCGTCAGTACTGACGTAGAGTCATTGTATAAAGTTCCGACAGTTGCAACTCCAGTAGCTGAAGACCAAGCAATCCCTGATGTGGCGTCAGCAGTCTTCCGATGCATTGGTATCCACATCATTAAATTCGGGCGCATGGCCGCTACGTTTAGCCTCAACACGGCGCCGCCACCGCCCGTATCCCACGGCGTCCATGACCCAACCGTCCCAGAAGCAGGAGCTTTTGTTGCGTCAAAAGATATTTCAATCTTGCTACCATCTCGGTCGGCAGGGACCCCTGTCGTACAAACCGTGCGCGGCGAGGCGGCGGCCCCCATGCCTGGGTGGTACCCGCATTCCGACGCCAGCCTTTCCGAGGGCATCAAGACTCTAAGTCGGGCACTCGTAGAGTCTCGAAAAACCGGACGCCAGTTAGCGTTGTCAAAATTAAATTTAACCGTGTATTTAACGACTCCGTCTGTAAAAGCTGCCGGAGGAATCATGTACATCGGCACTAAGAACGTGTTTGCTGCGGTAAACGCAGCCCCTCCTCCCGCGTCTAAAAACGTCGTCCCCTCTGGCACTGGCGCAGGCTTTCCAAGGACTATGATCCCATAGCCACCTGGCTTTGCTGGCGCTGGTATTGAGCCGGCCATTTCGTAACACCCAGCCACCACTCTGGCATCTTCATGGCCGTCATGACCTGCCAAGAACGGAGCCCCTGTTGTCCTGTCTAAAGCGCCGCCCTTGCCGTACTCTAGCACGTAAAAAGACTTGGACGTTACGTTGAATGGCGTTCCATTAGTGTCAGAAAACGCTTCCTCATCAGGGCCTCCGACCATAAATAGGTCGTCGCCATCAGCCAGCATCCACGGGTTAGATATGTTGCGGGTAACCCCGACTGCGTCTACGCCTCCCGACTGATGGACTTGGCTCTCGGTCGACCACATTGACCACCTGCCGCTGCCTCCCACCAGCACTGCGTTGTGCTCAGGGATAGAAAGCATCATCACTCGATAGCGCGGACTAAATGTTAGCGATGCCCTTTTAGAGTCGAAAGACCACTGGCAAGACGGCTGCTCGCTAGCCAAGCTTGTGTACCCGCTGTCAGCGTAATAGCTCGTCATCGGGTTTAAAAGGGCAGACCGGAACAAAGGCTCGACGTTTGATGTCAGCGTATTTACCGTCAACCCTTCTGCTGTGTGTATGCCGTTGGAGTCAGCCCAAAATACGTTGTTGTTAACCTCTAGGCAAAGAGATGACGAAGAGCACCCGATGTCCTCAGACACCTTCTCAAGTCGCCCCATGGACTTTATGGCGCCACTGCTCGGCTGATAACGCCACGTTTCATGCGCTGAAAACAGCCACAACGCGCCGAGCTGGTGAGCGACTGCTGTAAGGTCTGTTTCGCAAGGCACCTCAAAGACGTTACTTGCAACTATGTTCCCTGGAAACCCAGGGTCAGTGATGTACACAGAGCGCCCAGACACATACACAACACTGTTGCCCATGGTTGTTGCGTCAGAAGCGGGAGGAAAGTCATCCCCTCTTATGTACGGGAACTCGTTGCCAAACGGCCCTTGGCCCACAGTAATTGCTGACACAAGAGAGGACTCTGAATAATGAGTCATCTTTGCCTCGTGAGGCAATATTGTATCTAGCTGCACGGGCTTTTTGAGTTTAGGAAGGACAGAGGGGACGTAGACAAAGTTGCCTATCTTGGCAGCGCCAAACAGCACCATCCCTCTAAACTCCTGAAACCACCAGTTGGAGTCGGAGTATTGTCGCCATGCTCGGTAGTCTCTGCCGCCTTGGCTGCCAGACGTTTCCTTGTGCCCATGCCAGTTTGCTAGCGGCCTCCAGTTCAAATCTGCCTGGCCAACCTTAATCTCTTGGACAACCGCGCTCTCTCCGGTTGACCTGAAAAGCACTTCTTCGTGATGAGTGTTGGTTGTTAGGTCGTAGATAATGACGGAGATGCACCGTATGAAACTCGACTGAATTTCTGTGTGTGCATCGTAGCCAAGGTTCTCAAACACAGAGACAATTTGCTTATGCCCAAAAGTCGTGTTGATTAATGTCGAGCCAAGGTGCTGCTGCAAGCCCCATGTGTCTGACACGCTTGCTGGCGCTTGTTTGGATAACTGGCTGTCGTACTGAGTTACTTGGCCAAAGCCCTTGCGTAGTTCCCACCTGTCTTGCGTGTACATCAAGTTCAATGCAAACGCGCCTTGATGCGGCTTCTTAGACTCAATGCCTGAGTCCATTGCCTCCAGTTCTTGGGTGGGTAGGGCCATTAGTTATATCCAAACGAAGCACCAACCATTTCCATCATATTGTCATCCCCCTGGAAATTACGCAGATAGTCTTCGTATCTCTGCATAATTCTCGCCTTTCTCAGCTCGAGTGGCTGGTTTAGCGCCGCATCCCTGATGGCGTAATGCTCATAAGCAAAACAAGGGATGAGGGAGTGTCCTACGTCATAAGAGTCAACAGGGTCAGTGCTGTTGGTCCATGTGATTGCGTTTTTATATGAGTAAAAAAGGCGCAACGTCTTGCTGCTTTGGTGGTCCAGCATTAGCCGAGTGCCCTGAAGTGACCACTTGTACTCTTGGCCCGATCGCATTGAGCGCAAAGCTCGAGTCCCTCGGTATGGCGAGCCTATCAGCCGGGTGCCATCTATCTCTGTCAGCAGAAAAGCTTGAGACATTCTTAGCCCGTCAAGCGTCCCTGCCTTCATTACGCGGTGCGGAGCCACTGACAGGTCCACAACGTCCGACCCGCCAAACGCCACGTCAATGTGCGTCATAAAAGCGTGAGGGAGTATCCGAGTTGTTTCGAGCCAAAAGTCGTTGTAGCCCATATCCAGATAAGCCGATATGCGCGCATCGCTCAGAACGCCAGCATCCGACTCATCCATGTACTCCATGAACAATTCTCTGACTTGAGCAGGTGTCACGACATCGACCTCCCTTTCCCTATCTGCATAGACTCAGCTTTCATTTGGCCTCTAGACGCGACCTCTCGGCCTGCACTCGGACTCCCTCGATCTAACTGCTCCCCGCTTAGCGTTTGCGACGGCACGCCTACGCTCCCAGGCCCTCCGCTGTCTACCGGCGGCATGGCAGGGTTCATGTTCCTCATGCTGCTAACCCTGGGCGAAACCCTGCGATTGCCCTTGAGTGCAGCATACTGCTCCTCTGCCATCCCAAACCCGATGACCTCGTAATAGACCTCGAGCAGCGCATCCTGTCTGTCGGGCGGAAGCTGGTAAAAGTCATAGGTCCGCATTGTCTGCTCAAGCACTTCTTGGAACACTTGCAGATTGTCGGTCGGGAATATCTCAGCCTGAGCCCCTTTCTTAACTGCGTCCACTACGAATTGAGCGTGGCTGTAGTCTTTGACTCTCTTAATCCAGTGGACGTTCTGGCCGGTGGCCATCTCAAGCTGAGCCTCTTCAGGAGTAAGTATCCCCATTTGGACTTTTGCAAAGACTTCCTCAGCCATTGCGTCCTGCTCTTTCATAAACAGGGAACGCCCTTTAATTACTACATCTGGCTCGTCGTTAATATTTGCAGAGGTAACCATGAGATGCGTCCATGCACCGTCAGGCCCAAGCATAGCGTGGTATCGGTCCTCGTTATAAAAAACCTTCTGGAGCTTTAGGACTTGGCACATGTGGTAAGCGACACTCTTTTCAATAGATGCCATCGTCACCTGGAGCTGCTGCGTGTCCCTTGCGGCTAAAGCGTTAATGGCTCGCCCAGACTCGATGCCGGGCTGCCTTCTCCCCGTTGATACTCCGTGGAACCCGGCAACGTCGTGCATTTTTGATTGCAACCGAATCGGGGCTTCTCGCACCCAGTCCGGCAGCTGAGGAGGCGACATGTACTGAGGAGCGCCGCCTGCTATGTGGTAGCCAATCTTCTCCCCTAGCTGGTTGTTGAACGAGTCAGACCTCACTCCAGAGCTGTACGGGATAAGCACCTTAGGCTTCCCCATCATAGACAGCGCATTGATAATAAGAGACTCAAACTCGTTATGCAGGTACTGGAGCTCGAGCAGAGGCTCTAGATAAGACAGCCCCCAGAGCCTTTCCTCAACATCAGTATATTTAGTAATTTGAACTGGGAAATGCCGAGTCGGCGCAGGCCACTCATCTTTAAAAATGAACTCATTGCCTACGGATACTCCGTGCTTTCCATCGCGATAGAACCACTCAAACACTTCTATCCGGTTGGTCGGCCTGTCGGCTGACGTCTGACCTAAATAGGTGCTGTCCATGTTGTAGGCGTTAGGCGCGTCAGCAATCGCCTGCATTAGCTTGGCCTTGCCCTTGCCCCCTCTGTCCTTGTACGCCTCTTTGAGGGAGTCTCTCGACACTACGCTGCGAAGTGCTATCCACTCGCAATGCTCCATCCTCTCGAGCCCAGGCTCAGGGAAGATGTCGTAAGCGTTTTTTGTTCGTGAGTATATCTCGTCTTTTTCTTCGTCGTAGCCCGCGACCAGCGCAGCAGTGCCAAACGATATGACTTGCTGGATGTGACGGTTGATAACCTGCCTTAGCCCAGCAACTTCCCAGTGGTATCGCAGCGACACTTCAGCGCCAGTGGCCTTTGCCAAGTCTTCAATAGATGGGCTTACTGGTCGCACCCTTATTGTAGGGTACGTTGTCTGCAACGTAGACAGCGCCGTTCGGTATAAATCTAGAAGCAGGTTTACTGTGATGCGCCTGTTGCCTCCGCTGGCAGCTCGCAACTGGTCGTCAACCCCTCGCCACGCGCTTGAGCTTACATCGAAGTTAAGCCACTGGTAGCCCGACAAGAACAGGCTGCTTAGGTCCCATTTGCGGCGCTCTTGAGACTTATCATCTCGCGCTCGATTTATAAGGCGTGTTGGGTCAGACGGGAAGCCGTCTTTTTTGTTGCCCTTGCCATACGATGTAGCCCCACCATAACTCATTAGAATATGCCCATTAGCATAGCGGCAATGTCGCCAGCTCCACGCGCAATCGAGCCTACACTGTCGCGCTTTCCTTTTTTCTTTTCATCCCCAAAAAGATCGTCTCCAAGCCCGATGACGCTTCCAAGGACGGGGATCGCTTCGTACCACTCAGCCTCGTCTTCGTCTTCGTCTTCTCGCTTATACACCGCGCTCTGCTGCGGGGCCTGCGGCTTTGTCATTTGCGGCATTGGGATAAAAGGTCCTTGGGCTCCGTACATTATCGCCGCCTAAGTCTGTGTGAGTATAGGTTCTCTGGCTGGCCTGGCCTTGGTCCCCTAAGCATTTCTATTTCGGCAGGCTCAGGATACGGCTCAAGGTACTCAAACATTGGCTCGACGTGCTTTTCTTTAGGCAACTCTGGGTACAAAGGAAGCTTTTCCCGTCGCGCATACATAGGCATCTCAGCCGCCATCTTTAAATGGCGCGTATCAAGGGGAGGTGTTGCCTGTCTCTGCGTCATCGCCTCCACAACCCTTGTCTCGTCTTCTTCCTCTTCCATGCCCAAAGACAAAAAAAACTGTTCCCAAAAGTCTGAATCGCTACTCGCCATTAGTACCTCCTTCCATGAATGCCATGGTCGATAAAGGCAGACGGCGGCAATCCATCAAGCCTGCCGTCTTCAATCTTCTGGGAATTGGCTGCACGCCCTTGCTGCAACTTTTGCCATAACAGCAATGTGGCTAGCACCGCTGGAGGAGTATAGGCAATACAGAGTACGCACAGGATGGATTCCAACACTTAGGGGTCTCCCTTAGACTGTTAAGGACAAGCCGCACAGAACGCCGTTAGCGTTCGGGTGCTTGCAAATAAGCTGCATGTACCAAGCATAGTAGGCGCTGTAGACGTCACTTCCAGACACTCGCGACAGCACTGCTCCGTCATCGTCTGCCCACTTGCCAGGGCCAAGCTCGAGCACGCTCCAGCTTCCAAGGTTCAGGAAGATGATCATCCCCTTGGGAACATGCTGACCAGACTTGATGGGAATGCCGCCGTACTTCAGCGTATCCACGTCAACGCCGACGTCATTACCAGACGCCATCTTGCGAGTGAAGTTGGTCGATGCAATGTTGCCGATGAGCAGGTGAACGTAAGTAGCCTCCTGCATGTAGTTCATCAGCAAACAATCGGGGGCAAGACGTGACCCGACTTTTTGTCGAATCTCTGACAGCACTTCCTGCATCCGAGATGCGTTCAACGCTACGCGAGTCGCAGTTCCCGCTGTGCTCGCAGTCATGATGTTGCTTTTTAGCACCGGGTACGTGTCGGGCGTGGCCAAGTCATTACGCGGAACACCGCCAGTCCCAGGGATCGAAGTTTGGCCGCCAAGCTCCGGCAGAGAAAGGTTGCCGAAAATTCCAGTCACCTCAGGGTGCTTCGTCCCGGTAAAATAGCCAGAGGTTGTGTTACCGGTAAACCCAAACACAGCCGGTGATTGCCCTTGATACGGAGCAGTCGGGACCGCGTCATGGCCTTGGACTTCGTGAATAACAACCGCGCAGGCTACGCCAATTGCAGAAGTCACACCGCCGCTAGTCTCAGTAGTAAACGTGTCACCGGCAGCATCGCTTGCAAACCGCAACTTAAGCGTAGACGCCGCTGCGTCGTACCCTGAAATGAAAATGCCCGCCAGTCCCGCAGCCGGAGCACCCGTCACGTCCACCTCTTCATAGGTGTCCATCCGAATCAGCTTGATACGAATCCAGCTCGCACCAGCGGCATCCGTCGGCTGAAGGGCAAGCGCCTGAAGTCGAGTAAACTCGCCGCTAAATTCCCAGTCTTTTGCCGCGCCACAGTCAGCCGGCAAATTTGCGCTTACGCCTGCTGCACCGACGGTTCCGTTAGACGCCTTGTACTCGTTAATGTAACCGATGCACGTACCACCAGAGATGGTCATGCGGTCGGTAAAGTTCAGCACATCGTTGCGACAGCCATCAAGCTCGAGGTCTGCCCACGAGATAACGGCGCCAACACCCTTGGACTCAGCGGCAGCCATCGCTGCACGGTCTACCTGAATCCGACCGTAGATGCGCTTGTGTCGCACCTGCATCTTAACGGTCTCTTGGGAGTTGGCTGTCGGCAGCGAGCCATCATCGCTAACGCCCACGCCAATGTTACGGCCAGTCCGCAAGAACAGAACGCACATGTTGCCGTTCCACTCCACCACCTCTTTTTGGAACAAGTCCAACACGAGGTAGTCGCGGTTGAGCTGGTCTTCCAGCTCGCTCAAATAATAACGCTTAAGAATCCCTTCGAAAGTATCGATCGTAGTAGTCGCCATGACTCATAGCTCTCCTCCGACCTTAGACTTCGTAGCGCGATGCGTCCTCTTTGCGGCGACGTTGGTCACGATTGCGGAGCCAGCTGCTAATTGCTTTGATGCCCTTTCCTTTTGGAGCATCTGCACTATCACTGGCCTCTGGTCTATTGACCCCTGACCCACCTGCTGGGCGCAATCTTGGGGCAGCCTTTGGCCGTCCTGATTGTCGCTTGCTGTGGCGTTCAAGTATCCGCTTTTCCTGCGCCTCGTACCACTCGATAGACTTCTTCGCTACGTCGTATAGGTCGGCATGTGGATTAATCGTGATAGCTTGACGAAACACCGCCTCGGGATCCTCAAAGTATTCTTCAAGGTTTGGATGGGCATCCAGCACCTCATCTACCTCTGCGTAGAACGTATTCTCCGCTGAACTAGAGGCGTTTGATTTCACATTACGCTCAAGCGACTCAATCTTTTGAAGCAGCTTTTGCATCTGTGGGTTTTGCTCTTGCTGCTGAGAATCTTCCCCCAGCAGGTTTTCGAGCCAATCGTCGCTGGTGCTTTCCCGATTCTGAGAAGACGAGGACTCCAGGCGCTGCTCTAAAGAAGCAATCTTCTGCTCTAAAGCAGAAATGCTTTGCTCTCGCTGAGACAGCTGGCTTTGCGCCTCTTGACGTTTGCGCCGTTCACCATGAAGTGCTGATGCAGGAAAGCGGCCTCGACGACGGCGCCTTCGCTGCGTAGACTTCCCGGCCTTATTCTCTGAGGTGCTATCTTCGCCCTCAGCGTTCTGGCCGGTCCCTTCATCTTCTCCTGATGCCGCAGGGGATGACGTCTCGCCCCCTGCGTAACCATCCGTACCGCTTCCTTTGGCATGTCCCGTTTCAGGCGTGCCCGAACTTTCGGCGGGAGGAGATCCCCCGTCGAGCCCAAGGTCTGCCATCATAGCCGATTTTTGCTCAGCGTTCAGAACACTCATTGCCTTTACCTCGTGCGGTTATTAACCGAGCCGGCCTGTCTGGCCGAGCGCCTCGCTAGGGGAGGCGACAGAGGATGGATTCCCCTGCTTATCAAGAAAGCGATCTTTCTGATCGGGTAGATACATACCCGTTTGAGCCTCCCAGCGCAATCTTTCTTCAGGACCCGCAGGGGCCGTGGCCCACATTCGCTCCTGCTCTACCTGGAAAGTCTGGTCCATCCCCATCATCGCCAAAGCTGTCGCGATAATCATATCGTCCAAGCACCCAGGCGCAGCTTCACCACGCTGATTGTCACCGAACACAAACGTATTTACCTGTGATTTCGTAACCTTACAGCGCGGCTCGTACATCCCCTTGTTAAGGTACGCGGCAATTCTTTGCAGCATAAGCCACCTGCTGTCCTCTCTGGTAGCAAACCCTAACTGCTCTTTGTAGCGCGACTCCGCTCTGCGAGAATCGTATTTCACGCGGCGATAAATATAAGGGTAACCCTCGTCTACAAGGTAGTTGAGGATAACAATTCCGTTGGCGTTGATCTCAGGAACAACCATCGCCCCGTACTTAGTTGCTACCTCAAGAACCATCTTAGCAAAATCGGATGGCCTAATCTTGCCGTTGTATTTGTAGACATCACGCGGGTGCTCTTTGTCGCTGACGTCCAACACCTTAATAGCACTGTCAGAGCCAAACGGAGAGCCCGATGCAGTGTCGCATCCAAGCACATATATCTTGTACCTCTTCGGCTCCTCAAAGACTTCAGCCCCATTATCAGCCTTCACAAACTCGTAATAAGGCTCGAAGAAGCGGTCAGAGGTGGCGATAAACGCCATGTTAGCGTTACAAGGGCGCTCCTGGCAGAAGGACTTCCACGAACCTCCACACTTAGTGTCTAACGTGTATTGGCCCCAATAGACCTGCTTCTTCTTCAGTCTTTGCTGTATAGCCAGGTCGTGCAGCTTAGGGTGGATTTCCTTGGGCTTTTGAGAGCGAACGGCAGTCGGGTCGTGCTGCCACCCAATAAACAGCTTCTCAAAACCGTTATTCTCTACCCACAAATCGTAAACCCTGTTGCGGCCACGAGCCGTCGTCTCCAACACAATGTCAGGGTTGTCAGACGCAGTGTTCAAGACAGCGTTCATGACGTCGTCAAAGTTCCCGTACTTAGCAGCCTCGGTCATGTGGATGTAGTTGAACGTAGCTGAACGAGCGCCCTCGGCGCCTCGTCCTGCTGTAATCGCTAAGATGTAGCCATCATGGTTAAACTCCATCTCATTGCGGTTATCCGTCTTGAGCTGGAACCACTTAACGCTTTTCATCCAAGTCGGTAAGTACTTGTAATAACGACTATAAATACGAAACACGTACCTCGTGGACGTTGCATCTAGCGAAGTGACGATTGCCTCGTGACCAAAGTTAAACATCACCTTCCAGAAATAGAAGGCGCTAATAACGGTAGTGAGCCCTAGCTTTCTGCTTTTAACGATAAGCGTGTTGCGGTTTTTGGCTCGAGACTTAAGCCACATCATCTGGGCTGGCCAGGGGTCTAAGTTGACGAGCCTTTTAGCCCTGTCTCTGATTCGGAGGTAGTTCCTAGAAAAGTACAGAAACGATTTCGCGCACCGCCTGAGCTCCCTTCGCTGCCACGGAGTAAGGTCTTTGAGATCGTCTACCCAAGACGTGTCTATAGCGGCTGCTTCTTCTTTGGTCATTCGTACAGCTCGTCGTCACTCACGTCAGCATCGTGCTCGTCCACCTCTAAATCGAGCACCTTAATCTCTGGCGGCAGCTCAGTTGGCACCCCGCCTCTTGTTATCTCCACAATCTTTGCTTTCTTGATTGTGTTCTTTAGCTCTTGCTCCTCAGCCTGTAGCTCAGCAAGACGCTCTTTAAGGTGCGTTGACACCTTTCCGTCAGTTCTAAAGCGGCTGTCTCCCACTTCAAGCAGCCATTTAGCGGCACGCCAGTCATCGGCAGCAGACTCTCTTACTTTTAAAACAAGCCCCATTAAAGAGTCTGCGTGGGCTCTTTGGCACCTGTCCCAGAACCTTAAGTAATCGCAATTCGCGTCTGTAGTGTCAGATGCCTTAAAGACTTCCATTAGCTGCCGCTCGCTAAGGCCTACTGACGCTGCTGCTGAACCAAACGGCATTCCGCTTGTAAGGTTTCGTACTATGATCCCTCTTTCACGCGCCTTAGGTAGAGCCGGTTTTGGTTGCCCTGGTACGCGCTTGTCCTCTTCCACAGCCATTCGTTTCGCCTCCATTTAGACTTTTTAGCCTTTCTCTCAATAAGCCCTTTGTTTTCAAGGCGTTCCAATGCGTAGTGCAGTTGTACGCGACCTATGGTCGGCATCCCGTACATCCTAATCCTGACCCTAAGGTCGTCTCGCTCCATCCAGTCGCCGTTAAGTGCGCGATAAGTAATGCGCTCTAGCCTTCCTTTGAGGTACACTGGGCTCTGTTCTTTTTTAATGGTGTTCTCACCTCGAGTGGGTGATGGGGGACTTCCCGACTTTTCTTCATCACCCTTTTCCATTTCTTGAGCAGCCGGTAATGCGCCGTAGATTCTCCGCACCGTTTTTTCCCGCCGGACCTGACGGCTCTGGCCTCCGCTGTTCTCCATAGTCGCTCTCCTTTGTGTTTACAGAGCTTGCGCGTCTTCTTAAGCTGCCTAACTACGTGATGCAGGTATGTCTCTACCGAGTGGTGCGCGTTCCATCTATCCACTCCGTAGCGGCGCTCCCACCAGGGCCATAGCTGGGCAAAGCCCTTAGCCATGCATTTCCCGTAGCCGTAGTTGCAATCGCCTAGCGCCAAAGGGCGATATCCAGACTCAACACACCCCGTGCTTAGCGTGATGCCTCTCATAGACGCTGGGACATTGGCCGAATCTTCCAGGCGCAGCACAGAGAGGAGAAACCAGGGGTCAGGGTCTCGAGCATTACGACAAGTCACCGCCTGCTCCACAATCTCTCTTTCCTCGAGAGAGGGAGGCATCCCCAATACAGACAGGGCCATCATGGTGGCGATCATGCCTTGTACCTCTCTCTGTCCTCCTCAGTAGCCTTGCGGGCAATCCTTGAAGCAGGCACCACAACAACACGGCCATCAGGACGCTGAACGCGAGCACGGTTAGACCCACCCGTGTAACGAACCCCCTCAAACACAACCAAAGTGTGCTTGCACGTAAACGCACCCATGCGCTCAACATAAAGCTCACCCTCTTCCATATCTACAAGTCGCATATCGTAACCTCCATACGAGGCTCCCCACCTCGCTCTGAATATCGCTTCTTAGCCACTAAATCGACTACCTGGGCATCATCACCCCACAAACACGCACAACCATCCAAAACAGCCTTCACATAGTTGTCTATGTCAGGACGGGTAGGACAAGGAAGCAAACCATCAGGGTCAGACTTCCGCATCAAACGCTTAGGACGTGGAACAACCGCTAACAACTCCACACGCAAAGGACCCTCAAACACACCCTTTTTAGCCAGCTGAGCGCATTGAGAAACTAACCGCTCATAGGCGCGAGTTGCTTTAGGCGTAAACGCCCTAGCGTGCCCATTACGAACCGTTACGCGAGGTCTACCCTTAGCCTTAGGTGGACCAGGGATTGAGAAATGGATTTCCATTTTTTAGCCGTGCTCGGGAAATTGGTTAGCCAGGGGTATTTTAATCCCAAAACCCGATGGTACCCCTGTCCATCCACACCCCTAAAATGAGGGGGTATCAATTAAATATCAATTGCTTACGGCCATTTCCACATGGGGAGCCTGGCTTTGATGAGCTCTAGAACAATCGACTAGGGGATATCATTTGCTAGTGGATGTTTTTGGCTATCAACCATCCTCCGTCATGCGTTTATCCTGCCCTACACAGGCCTTGCGAACGATTCCCATCGTTTCAATAACCGCGCTCAGAAGCTCAATCCCTAATGATTCTGCTAACTTGTCGTCAATCTTCCACGTTGCAGTCTCTACCGCCAGATCATACAGCTTCATAAGAGCTTCGCGGGCTATCCTGTGTGACGGTCTTAGTGTCTCAGTCTGTATAGGCTCTAGGCTGTCAACTAGTGGCTGAAGCTTCCGAACTAGCAGGCCTTGAAGAGTCCTGATTCGTGAGACCGTGTCACTTAAGCCCGTGTGGCTAGACTTGTCGGGGTCTATAGCTAATAGGCTCAGCCTAAGCTGGCCTATGGTCTCAATAAAGACTGACTCTAGGACGTGTGCAGGAGGTGTGCCTTGATACCTAATGATAGGGATATCCTTATCATTATATAGGCTCGATTCTTTGTCCTGATTAACAAGAGAAATATCTGTGCTTTCTTTAACCATTTCAGACATTTGGACAGCACCGTTACCGTAGGCTGACAGGTAGCGTCGTAGTTGGGGCGTTGTTTATCATGGATTCGCATTCTGGTAAACCCCTAAAATTATTAGGGAAACATGATTTACGCTTAACTTGGTGATCTTTTTCTGTGTCGTGTCTCTTGCGCTACATGATTCATGCATGTACTGTGCTCGAGTATTCACTCACACAACGGAGTTTAAGATCATGAGTCACCCAGTAACTCGAGCTATCACAATGAAAATGCACGACCGCTACCTTTACATCGAAAGCCTTAAGAAGGATCTGGAAATAGCGCGCCAAAACGTCGATCGGGACGTTGCGCGTTGGAAACGTGCTGTCGCTGCTTACCGCGCTACGGTTGAAAGCACGGACTAAGGCCTTATCTCTTCTCACCGTGCCCGATCCATGGTCGGGCATTTTTATATCCGGAGTTCTCACAATGAAGATCACAAATAGCTACAAAGTGTACGACGGCCCCTCATTAATTAATGGTGAACGCATCTTTGTTGCCGTCACTGGCATCAAAAACCCATCGAATAACGCCAAGACGGGAACACTCGCTCAAGCTTTCATCTTGGCCTACGATGAGCCACCACACGAAGCGATCAAGTCTGGCAAAGATGCCGCCGTCTGTGGTGATTGCCCCTTGCGACCTATCACAATGAAGCTTCGTAGGGCTGGCAAGATCAAGGACGGTCTAGAGCACATTAAACTGTGCTACGTGAAGACCTTCCACGCTCCTTTGTCTACTTGGAAGTGTAACAGAGACAAGCCAGTCACAGACCCTGCTATCATCCACGATCTATTGCGCGCCGATTTGCGCGAAGGAGCGTACGGTGACCCCGGCGCGGTCCCGATCGAAGTATGGGAAGCCTTAAGGCCTAATCCTAAGCGCGGTAACAGTTATACTCATCAGTGGAGGCAAGCAAAGCTACAAGCGCGTGCTATGGCATCCACGCACACGATCGCAGAACTAAGGGAAGCAGAATCATTAGGATACCGATCCTTCCGAACGGTACCCAAGTCCGTGTTCAACGTGCTAGGTGATCAAGCCTTAGATCCTAGTGAGATATGGTGTCCTAACCAGACCGACGGTATCCAATGCATCAAATGTATGAGATGCAATGGCAAGAAGGGCGAGCACGACAACCGGCCAAGCATTGCCATCGTTGAGCACTAGATCGCTCCCATAACATCCGAGATCAGCCCCGATCGCCTGTGTGGTCGGGGCTTTCGTCGTTTCAGGCCTAATGACGTCACAAGCTTGTGCGATAGGGCCTAGAATCGATTGCACGCGATCAAGGGGACCACCTATAGGCTACGACCGATAAAGCACGCTCAAAGCATGCCCACGACTAGGGCCTTGGCCTGTTTACGGCGTTGACCTAAGGCATGAAGCGAAGACCGAAAGATCGCAAAAACCACTGAATGACCATTCATTCAGTGAATTATTTGATAGTTCGGCTCACCGTTTTTTGTCCGTTTCTATCCTCGTGAACCGAGGCAACGCTAAAATTATTTACGCTTTTTGCATGAACACTGTTTGACACGTACATAACTAACGTGTAGAAGCAAAATCTCTTTCTCACTACGGAGGTGTCTTATGGGCAGCAAGACCGGATTTTCGAAGCGAGGCTTAGAGCTTCAAATTGACCATTACCTCGTCACACTCGGACAGCTGGACATGCTGGATATCGAGTACGGCGAGGCAGGGCGTGACGCTCGCGCTCAGGGGCGCCTGTCTACCCAGCGTCTGCTGGATGAGTGCGTAGCCGAGCTTAAGGCGATGGAGGCAGAGTAATGAAAATTACATTTACCATTGAGGTATCCGACGAGGAGCTTAGCTGGCATCTGCGGAACTGCCACCAGCACATCAAGTGTCACGAAAGCGGTGTCACGGGAGACCAAGCTATACTCCTACCTCACGACGAGGTTACCGACGACAGCGAACAGGTGGCTATCTGGATGCGCGAGCCCCTAAAGCAGGCTCTCGATAAAGTTCACGGCGGCGAGGCGATATGTCTCGACGACTTCCTCAACGACGCAGCCATCGAGGTGCTCGAGGCTCACTTTGACTACGGCCCATCAGTTGATGAGCCTGGCGATGACATTCGCCCATACTACAAGGGCGATTTGACATGACAGAAAGAAGGACAGTGGCCGCCGGCAAGCGCGGCCCAGGATTTAAGAGCTTAGTCGTCGAGGCAGGTCTCGGCGGCTACCAACCTGAGCAGCTGGTGGCTGTGCGCTGTACGTGCGGGGGCATCGCTCACGTTCTCCAGTGCGAGTACGTCGAGCTGGCGGTGGTGAAGGGCGAGGCAATTCTCTGCGATAATTGTGTGCGAGGAGGTGAGTGATGAAAGACGACCAGACCAGCGTGCTCCTGAGGGAGCTTGCGAACAATCTTAGCCCGCTGCTTCATCATCTAATATCTAACGCGGAAAAGAAGGGTGATGAGCTTGGCTGTCACCTAAGCAGGTCTGCGTGTCACCGCCTTAACAGGTGGCTGACCGTCCGCGCCCCCCTGCTTCCGGGGCACGAGCACGGGTGGAATATTGAAAGCGATGGGCAAGATGCCCTTAGGTGGCGAGGAGGTGAGTGATGAGTGCTATGCGTGCTTCTTTTTTGTTTGTTCCCGGCTACCCTGACGTGTCTCGCAATGCCGTCTGGGCTTTGTGCAGGCTCCCTAAGAGCTTTTGGCGTGGCCTTCCTACCATCTACGAGGGGGTCATGTCTGACCTCAAGCTGAGCACCTCCCGGTGGCGGTTTGCTCTGTCGCGACTGACCGTCGCAGACGGTGTCGATAGTGACTTCTGCGTACAGATCTTTGCGAAGATGTCTGACGGCGGTTGGGATTGTGTCGCCTTAATCTCTGAACAGCAGGAGGGCTAAGTGACATGGCTTTACATACCCTATCTCTCTTCGCCGGATACGGAGGGCTTGACCTCGGTATCCACCGAGCAGCTCGCGGGAAGGCTCAGACAGTCTGTGCTGTGGAGATCGAGGCCTATGCCGCTGCGAACCTCTCGTCGCCTCGCGTCCAGCGCAAGCTGGGTAGGTTTCCTATCTGGTCTGACGTTGCCACATTCGACGGTACAGCGTGGCGCGGACAGGTTGATGTCTTGGCTGCTGGAATCCCGTGCCAGCCATGGAGTGTCGCAGGTGCCCGCAAAGGCAGTGCCGACAAGCGATGGCTCTGGGCAGACACCTTCCGCATCCTGCAGGAGTGCGGCGCAAGTATGCTCATCCTCGAATGCACCCCCAACCTCCGAAAGGGGGGCCTTCCGATCATCCTTGACGACCTTGCCAGCATCGGGTGGTCTGCGGAATGGGGCACTTATACCGCGCAAGAAGCGGGAGCACCCCACCGTAGGGCGAGGTTCTTCTTGGTCGCGTGGGACGTTTCCCACACCGACCGCGTCTCGGTATGGTTCAAGTCAGAACGGATGCAACGGGAAGGGGGGAGCGTTCGAGAGGCCCTCGGCGGGGACTCCAAGCCTGGATACGTGGGCGAGAAGCTCGTACCGCCTTGCTCATCCCTGGTGGCCGACGCCAACCGTAGACCCGATGCGATCTCGCAGCGGCAGCAGGAAAGCAGAGCCGACGCTGCACTCAATGGCGAAGGCCTGGCCGACACCAACAGCGAGCGACTCTCGCAGCAGCGGAAGGCACACAACAACGACTGGGGTGATGCACCCCGGCACGAGCTTGACCGACGCGATGCGCGGGTGGGCAACACCGACAGCTCGCGACCACAAGTCCACACGAGCCAGCGCAGCCACACACAGCAGGAACTCTCGACCGCTCAGCGGGCAGGTGGGGGAGTGGTCTGGCCGCCGAGACCAGACGACGAGCACGGGTGGCGAGAGTACATCGCAGCCGGTGGTGCTCAACCCGGAGTTCTTGGAGGCCCTCATGGGCCTGCCGACAGGGTGGACCGAGTGCGGCTCTTAGGGAACGGCGTCGTTCCGCAGCAGGCTGAGCTTGCCATCATTGACTTGTGCTCTCGCATTGGAGGTGAGTGATGAGCTTTAAGGGCGCTATGCTTTCGAGCGCGTCGAACGAGTCTCGTCGCAGGCCAGTCATCAGTCACGTTGAATTACCGAGGAGGTAAATTGTGAAAGAGAAGAACGTGGATAAAGCGCGCAACATATTGTTTGCGCTAGCGGGAGATGGAGGCTCCAGTCTCGCAGACATCATGGACGTGATAACAAACAGCGCCGTGATGTGTGCAGACACTGTTGCCTCTCACGTTCCTGAGTGTAACGGGGAGTTGAATGCTCTCGGCTTGATGATCAGCAATATGCTTGAGCGTCACGCTGAGACGAGGTCCCTTCCGCGTGAGGTCTTTATGGTAGCCGACGCAGATGAAACGGAGGTTCACTAATGGACAACCGAGTTGAGATGTCATCCCATGCAATGTTCCCAACGATCGAAGACTTTGAGGAGATGAAGGCGGGCACCCTCTACATGAGGCACGCTGGACTAGACCTTCACGACCTCGTCAAGCTTAAGGGGCACGAGGCTATAGCCGAGGACTGCGCGACAGGAGAGCGAAGCCTTAAAGCGTGGTTGTGCGGGCAGAACCCTCCGTCGTTTGACAGCCTTTACAGGCTGGCATGCATACACCCTGACTTCTCCGTCGTTAAGACCGTGCTACGCATTGGCTACATGAGGGAGATAAAAGGAGTTGACCGACGGACTCTTGAGTACAAGCCCATGGGGTTCGCCGCTATGCGCCCTGGACAGGCCAGCGAGTGCGCTAGAGTGGCGCTCCGAAAGCGAGAGGAGAACAGAAGGAGGACTGACAATGGATAAGCCATGTCTAAGGTGCCAAGGGTACGGGCATTATGAGAAGGACGGTTACACGTTTGCTTGTGCCTGCTCGATGGGCAGGGTGAACCGCGACAAGCCGCTATGGCTGCGGAATAGCGAGGCCATGGAGGCCATATCTCGCGGCGTTCCATCTAAGGTTCGCCAGTTTACGGCGGGCAAGTATCGCTATGCCCTTGACCATCGCGGTGAAGCTAACCGACTGATGATAGAGTGGCTGCGGTGCAGGCTTCGACTTAATACTGGGCACCCCTCGCTTTATTTTTGGGGTCCGACGGGGACGGGAAAGTCGGTGATAGCAGCCGAGGCATGTCGCCTGGCGCTTGTCGAAGGCCTTACCCGCACGTTTCTATGGCTGAGCGAAGGCGAGCTGGTGACAGCCATCAAGTCGAGGTACACAAAGGACGCGCAGTCTGACGCTAGAAAGACACTGTCTAACGCAAAGGACTGCGGTCTTTTGATTATTGATGAGTTCACCACTCAAGGTCTTAGTCTTTACTCAACTCAGGCTAAGCGAGAGGTGGTTGATATGCTGGCAGATCGCTTTGATAACGACCGACCTACCATTATGACCAGCAACCGGCAGTGGCGGTCTTCTGAGTGGCCTGACAGGCTTGTATCCCGATGGGAGAGGAGTGTGCGCGAGGTAGAGATAAGCGGATGCGACTTACGCAGTACGACGAGTGGCGGGGATGTTGCAACTCACCCCCACCACTCTAGCTCTCTCTCTCACAACAAAGCTGACGAGGAGGTTAATTGTATGGATCAACAAAGTAAAGGGGCGGTTACATGAGTGGCAACGAAACGGTGGCTGAGCTTCGCCGGCAAGCAGACGAGTTAATGGTTATGCTTCACGGCCAGCTTAATTCCAAGGGCCAGTCCTTGACGGACCAAGAGTTTGCGCAGCTGCTAGGCGACTGGGTAAGCAGGGCCAGCAACAAGCTGGTCGCGTGCCGGCAAGTGATAGCAAGCTGTGCGGCCAGAAGGGAGTCTTACGAGGGCGAGATCGAGGCGTTTGCAGTTCTTGTCGAGCGCGAGAGCAAGGCGATCGACAGGGTTAACGACTACGCTCTTATGCTCTTGGACAAAGAGCTCGAGGTGGCCAATGCCACTGCCGAGGAAGGCAAGTCTGTCGACAAGGTCAAGCTACCTGATGGCAGCTGGGCCAAGCTTTATCTTGGTAAAGGACGCCTTGTAAACGTAACCAACTGGGACATGTTGCCTCAGGAGTTCGTCGTTAGTCGTGCCGACAAGGCTGCGATTAGGGACGCCATCAAGGCCGGTCATTCCGTCCCAGGAGCAGAGATTGTTGAGAGTCACAAGCCAGCCCGCGTCCAATGGGGCGGCAGGAGAAAGAAATGATCAGAAGCGAGCTTACTAACAGAAGTGAATTAACCACTAGCGCAGAGGTGGATAAGATTTACCCTGCTCTCATTAAGGCAATCCACAGCATGCCTGTCGTAGGAAAGAACGCGCCTAACCAGAGCTGGCTGTTTGCCAACCTTCAGGCTGTCACCGAGGCGTCTCGCGACCCTTTGCGCGACAACGGGCTGGCGATCACCTGCTTCGCAGCCAACCACGACATGCATTACGGCGTGATCGCGAGGCTTATTCACGAGTCAGGGCAGTGGATGGAGTGTCCGGTGTATCTTCCATCTAAGAACCGTGGCAACGCCGACCAAGGTGCTGGCAGCAGCTTCACTTACACACGCCGTTACGTGATGTGCTGCATTCTTAACATTGTCACCGGCGAGGACAACGACGCCAACAGCCGGCAGCAGGAGATTAAAAGACTACAGCAGGAGGAGGTTGTGTCTAAGCTTGAGGAGAAGAAGTTTAGAGCGTCGTGCCGTGACCTTTTGCACCACTTAAAACCTAGCGGTATCACATGGGCCACGATTGCCGAGAAACATGGCTTTGCCTTAAGGCCGGATGAAATACCAACACACCAGCGAGAAGAAGTTCTTGCCGCACTGAGGAGCGCATAATGCCTGAACTAGAAAATCCATTTGACGCAACTGACTGGGTCCACGACACGTCTCCACCCGACCGTCACGAGTGGTTCCACGTTAAGATACTTGAGTCGACGTTCTCTGACATGCCGAACGACGCCAAGATGCTGCACTTTCATTTGCTGTGCATCGACGGTAAGGAGACCGGCGACCTATACAAGGGTCGTGTCTGGAGATGCGGCTTGTGGTGGGAGCACAGCAACCCTAAGTGCGTCAGCATAGGTCGCACTCAGATTGCCAACCTTGCCATAGCTGCTGGCAAGCCACGGTTTACAAACAGCGACGAGCTTAACGGCGTCGAGCTTATGGCCAATGTCGGCCCTGGCTACAAGCCAGAGTATCCAGAGGCTAGCAAGTTTGCTGGGCTCCCCAGGGAGAGCCGTCAATCGCACGAGCACTACCGCCCTGAGGGTGTTCCTTCAGGCGGCTCCTTGAGCGATGATGAGATCCCCTTCTAAGCTCCAGGGATAAACACAACGAAGCTCACCATGCCTGGATCCATCCGAGGCAATGGTCCTTTGAGCGCAGCTTCAGGAGTGTCGTAGCCTTCTGCGTCAGTTAAAATACGCACCTGGTTTTTTACACTCTCCCATTTGTAAGCGTGAAACCACTTGCCTTTCGGCATTGCTGGTTTCGCGCTTTTCTTTTTTGGTGCTGCCTTCTTCTTTGGTGCTGCTTTTTTTTCTGCTGCCATGATTACCTCCGTGGCAATGTCGACGTAACGGTTAGCGTGGCGTTGGCTCCTACAACTGGAGCGCCTACGCTCCAATCGTAAACCACGTATATGCATTCGATGTCAGTAATTAACGCGCAGTTGTAGATGTTGTCTGCGTTCGCCGGGTCTATCCCTCCCTCAAGGTCCAACACCCAGACTCTGGTGCTGTTAGTCATCGCTACAGAACTGCAATGCAACGGCATTGCCTTGGCCGTGTTGCGTAACTTTAAATGCATCTGAGGGCGAGAGCTCGAGGACGCTCCATTGTCCAGCAGCACCTGCAATCTGTACGGGTATCCGGCTATGATGTGGCCTAACGATTCAGCAGTTATCTTCCAGCCTGGATTCCCGTTTGCGTTGTTCTCCGAGACTAGGCACGGAGCCCAGCTATCACTGTATTCGCTAGCTGTTTTTGTGAACGTCTTTGAAGACTTAATCCATGCCCCTGCCCGGTTGCTGGCAGACCCGCCACCTGAATAATCAAGTGAACAATCCAACTGAGCTACCTCATACGCTCCAATCGATGGTGTTGAGTTGAAGGCAGTGCGAGCTATGTCTAAAGCGGGCGCGTAAGTGGTGTCGCCTTTTTCAAAAAGCAAATGGCCGACGCCAGTAAACGGAGAAAAGTCTCTGGCAGCAGCGTCGTTAAACACGACGGCAGAGGACGACACACCAGAGCTTCTAACCACGTTGGTTGTCGTGGACGAACCACCGCCCGAAAGGTCGGAATTATCACCCCATCGAGCGCCATACAACACGCTGTCA
>Ga0209232_1000287_pt1 | contig 32417 bp, 40 predicted proteins | sample ETNvirenome_2_60_FD_184066 | JGI IMG/M metagenome (GOLD analysis project Ga0209232, IMG submission 184066) | Marine viral communities from the Pacific Ocean - ETNP_2_60 (SPAdes) (version 2) | ecosystem: Environmental > Aquatic > Marine > Oceanic | place: Pacific Ocean | collected 2013-06-22
GGTTTGTTGTCTTATGTTTAAATTACCTGTTATGTTTGAAATGTATCCGTGATTACCATCGTGTGTAACTTGTAAAGAACCACCTGAGAATAAAGCTCTTTCTTGAAAGTATGTATCTTTATGATTTTGTATTCTTGTATTACTACCATCTAATGTTAGGTAAGGTGTAACTCCACCACTACCATCATCTGATTGGAGTATAACATCTGCATCATCTACTGCATTAGTTATATATAAATTTCCAGTTGCTGTATTTTCTATGTAGCTATGACTTCCATTATGCCATAGTGCTAAATCTGCATTTGCACCAATTCTTAATTCTTGATTATCATTAGGTAGTTTAACTTGCCCTACATTACTTGCATCTATTTGAATTGCACTAATTGTAGAACCACCATCGTTTACCAATATACTAAAATCTTGGTCGGTAGTATTGTTTCTTAAGTAATTATTAGAGCCATCGTGATATAATTGTAAATCACTCGCAGCACCTAATGTAAATTTTACATTATCTACTGGCATTCTAACCATATTGTTAGCACCATCTGCTCTTAAAAATACTTGCGTGCCACCACTTCCATTGTCTGTTAACAATTCAACCATACCATTGTCAACATTATTATAAATTTGTAAAGCACCAGTTTGAGTGTTGTTAATTACACTATTTGTTCCATCGTGATATATTTCTAAATCTTGAGAAGTTCCAAGTCTAATCTTTTTACTATCAGGTAAATCTAAATTTGTTCCATCAAAAGTAAGATTACCCTCTCCTCTAAATGCGTCTGTGCCAGTAGCAGTTAATACTCTGTTATCTGCTCCATTAGCCATAAAGTCAGATACATCAACAGCTATATAGTCTGCCTCTACATCGATACCAGTACCAGCTCCTACATGAATATTTCTACTAGCTGCTATAGTTCCACCACCAGTTAATCCTGCACCTGCATAAATTTGTACTGAAGTATGGTCTATATGTTCATTTGCAACAAAACCAGAAAGGTTGTCGTGAACAATCTGACTATCATTTGTACTTAGAGTTGCTGAACCCGAGTTAGCACCACCACTTAATCCTGTACCTGCTACTACTGCTGTTATATCTCCAGCTGCTCCATCGGGAGCTGAACCAATTTCAACCATAGCATTACCATCACGTATGTATAGTTTGTCATCAGTGTAATCATATGCTAATTCATACTGAGCAAAGTCTGTATAATCAGGTGTTCCAGACCCACGTCTGACTAATATAGTATTGTCAACTGCCATGTAATTCCTTTATTAGTATGTGCCGCCATCAATAGTAGCACCAGTTACTGAACTTGCAGTAAGTGCTCCCATCTTCAATGCAGCTAATGTTCCAGAAAATATTTCACTACTATTCGTAGCATCTGTCATCAATGTAAACTTTTCTTCTGAGTCATCCCAACCCATAAATCCAAGTTTTGCACTTCCAGAATAATATCTAAACTCTATACCTCTATCTTTATTGTCGTCACTACCTGGTGCTGTATCTCCACCAAGTGTCATAATAGGGTCATCTAGTGTTGTAGTTGTTGAATTTACTGTAGTAGTAGTACCATTTACAGTTAAGTTTCCACCTACTGTTAATGTACCACCAGTGCTAACGTTTCCTGGTAATGTTAAATTACTTGCTAATTTTGCGTTTGTAATTGCACCAGTAGCTATTTGGTCGCTATCTACTGCATTATCAGCTATTTTTGCATTTGTTACAGCGTTTGCTGCAATTCTACCAGTACCTACTGCACCATCAGCTATTTTTGGTCCAGTTATAGCATCATCAACAATCTGACTATTAGCAATTCCATTAGTTTTAATAGTAACAAAACCATTTCCTGTTACAGCAAAACTAGCATTACTAAATTGTGCTTTACCTTTTGTTCCTGAATCACTTGCCGCAGCTGTTGCTACTGGTACTGCTGCTAATATAGTTGATTGAAAATCTGTTACATCAGCACTATTACCACTTGTTCTTGAACCTACATATAGTTTTGCACCAGAACCGTTATTGTTATTAACAGCCAATTCACCAAACGCTAAACTTGTTGGTGCACTTGTACTATTGTAAGCATTTTTTTTAATTGTTATTGTATTAGCCATTAATATGCTCCTCCGTTTATATCCTCATTTTGTAAAAGAACATCTGCGTCTTTTACACTAATTGTTGTTTGTCCTTCACTAGTACTAGTTTCAATACCAGTGCCTGCAACTATATCTGCAGAAAAATTATCTGCTTCTGTAATAGTTACATTCTGTGTTCCATTATCAGTTTTAAATTTATTGTTTTCGTAAAATACTAATTTAGTATATACATCTTTAATTCTATTTGGTTTTGATAAGCTACCACCCATTATGCATTTACTCCTTTATCGTCATAAGTTACATTACTTAAACTAGGTTTATCTGTATATGTTACATTTTTCAATGTTGGTTTATCAACATAAGTAACATTACTTAAAGAAGGTTTGTCTGTATATATATCTGGTTGCAATGTACTTTTGTCGTTAAACGTTGTATTTAACAATGATTCTTTATCTGTAAACAATAACTCTATATCATCGTTAAATGAATCATTAATATTTAGCTGTCCATTTACATTGTTAAAATACTGCAAACCAAACTCTCCATCTTTCCAATTATTAGCCATTAATAACTCGATTGTCTAACGTGTCTCATACCAGATATACGACCTCTGTTAGCGTACATCTTACCTTCTTTTATTCCTTTTTCAAATTTTCTTTCAAAATATGGTGCCATTTGTATCATTTCTGGTTTATACTCATAACCTCTTTGTATAACTCTATCTACTAAATATTGATGAAATTGTACAGGCAACTCACTTGTTTCATCCATAGCACTTGCTACTTTATCTAATGTATTAAAATGGTCTGCTTTTTTATAATAAAATAATGTTACAGTTTGTGCAGTCTCTAAACTAGCAAATCTATTTGCTTCACTAGCTAAAGGGTCATATAACGCTAACCCTATTGAATCTCTTTCAATCCAATATACATTTTCTCTTACTGAACGATTATATACTCTTGAATAATTATTAGACATTATCTAAATCCCTATATTTTGGTCTACCCTGTAGACGTTTAATTGTTTTTGCATTGCCATCTTCATCTGTTAAATCAACAGATTTTACTTCTAGTATTGAATCTTTTAATCCATAATAACGTTGATTTGCTACAGTAGTAAACTGAGTAGCTTCTTCTAATAACAATGTTCTAGAACTAAACTCATCTTGTGCATCATTTAACATAATAATAATTTCATTAGTACTAAGTTCTGGATGATGTTTTTTAATTTGGTCTATCATCTGCTGCAACTTCACGTTGTACCTCCCTTGCTGGTATGTATGGTTGTAAAAATTGTGCTAAATCTCTAGATACTATAGCATACTGGTCTTTTAACCAATTATAATCTTGTGTTACTTCTTGTAAACTTAATGTATAATCTTGTATAGCTTCATTTACTTCTGCTTGATATTTGCCTATATCAGCATTGTATTTAGCTAAATTAGCTTCATTGTCAGCCATTATCGACTGCATTGTCTGTACTGCATTCTGTATTAGTCTTTGTGATTTTTCTGCATGATTTCTTATATTTACATCTGTTGTCATTTGTGCAGTAGCTTGTGCTGCAGCTAAATCATTTTGTGCATCTGCAATATTAGCTTGTAAATCTCTTTGTACTTTATCGAGTTTTGATTGTATCTCTATTTGATAGTTTGAATTTTGTCCATTAAATTCATTTAATTCATCTTGTATTTGTACGTTAAAACTTGATAACTCAGTTCCTCTTAATAATTCAGCTTTTTGTATTTCTCTTTGTACATCAGTTGTATGTTTAGTTACTTCTTTGTTAATTAATGCTTGATATTTATTTAACTCTGAATTAAATCCTGCTATCTTTGATTCATTATCTGCTGATATTGCTTGCATAGTATTTATAGCATTTTGTATTAATCGTTGAGATTTTTCTGCTACATTTTTTGTTTGTTTGTCTTGTGCTAATTGAGCATCGTTTTGAGCTTCTGCTAAATCGTTTTGTGCTGTTGCTATACTAGCTTGTAAATCACGTTGCACTTTGTCTAAAGCTGATTGATTGTCGCCTCTAAATTTTTCAACATTAGAATTAAATACAGTACTTTGATTTTGTATATCTAATTGATATTGTTCTAGTTGCGTAGCTCTTGTTTGTTGCCATACTTGTAAATCTTTAGTAGTATTTTGTTGATATTGTTGAACTTGTTTATTTATACTTGCTTGATATTCTTGTATTTCCGCTGAATATAATTGCAGTTTTTGAGCAGACTCTGATGATTCTAATTCTGCTTGTCTTATTATTTTTTGAACTCCCGCTTGATGCTCTGCCATTTTTTCGTTAAACTCATTTGCTTCATTTTGTATATCAGATTGATACTTTGTTATATCTGTTCTAACTTTATCTAACGCTAGTCTTGCTAACTCTACATCTTCGTCTGTTAAATAATCATCAACGCCTAAATTACCTGGTGCTGTATAGTCTATAGACAATGAAGCAGGACTATAAGCTGGAGCACTAGGCATATTACCTACGGTTATATCTGTTACTGAAGGAGCACTTGGAGCACTTCCACTTATAGTTAAAGCACTTATTTGTGGAACATTAGCCAAACCTCCACTTATACTAGGAGCACTATATGCTGGTGCACTACCTACACCAGCAGCACCTGGTGATGTAACAGTTGTACTAAAACTAGTTTGAACTGTTCCTATTGTACCCACGTCATCATTTCCTGGTCCAGAATAAGTAACTGCAGAAATACCAGTTGCACTAGGTGGATTAATTCCACTAAAGCTTAATGCACTAACACTGCTACTTGGGTCGAATACAGTAAGAGTATAGTTTGCAAGTTTATTATATGCAGGAGGACTGCCTAAATTAATAGTTGCAGATGCTGCTACTGCTTCACTGTTCGTTACGCTAGCTGCACTTGCCGTACCCACATCACTATTGCTTGGTCCAGAATAACTTACATCCGCAATAACACTACTACCAGATGGTGGTGAAATACCGTTAAGCCCTGTGCTTAAACCTACTAATGTAGTATTTTTAACGTTTAAAAACTTTCTAAGCATTTGTTGAGAAGCATATAAAACTACACCTCTATTAAGCTCAGTTGGAAAATTAGATATAGACGTTTCTCCTACTGCCACAGATGTATCTGGAGTTATGTGTTTAACTAAAGCACTTTGTCCACTAGCAGGAGTTGGTATTACATTTAATATTGCATTACTTATATACCATTTTGGGTCAAACTTACTAGTATAATAAATACTGTTAACGTCTGTATAGTCTCCTGCTTTTTCAGAAGAAACTTGTACAGCTTCTCTATCACGAGAACCATCGTTTCTAGTGACGCTAACAATTTTTAATGCACTAGAGGTATCCATAGTTGTAGGTGAATTATTAAGAGTAGTGCTGCTAGTTAGTTTATCAGCCATATCTTCATTGTTCATTACATACTTAGTAATAAACTTTACACCCTCTACTAAATAACTATTAGCTTCTGTAGTATAAGAACTAATACTTCCTGTTATTGCTTCTATATCTGTTTGAAAACTCATCTACTTTCCTATTTTATTAATTTTTCAACGTTTCTAGTTAATGGGTCATTACGAAACATATTGTCTGTACTTCTTTGTGCTTGTCCGAAAGACTTAGTTACTTCTGCAGGTTTTGTAGTTCTAATACTATTTCCTGGTCCTTTACCACCTTTTTTATATTTAGATGGTACATATTTCTTTTTAGGTTTTTTCATTGCATTTGTCATTAATTCATACGTTTTATTTTTTATCTTTTTTCCAGCAGGGCTTTTAGATAACGTCCTTGCAGCTTTTAATAATAATCCTGGATTTGCCATTGTATTCTCCTTTTTAGTTTAAAATTCTTTGGGGGAGTATATTGCAACTCCCCCGTATTCAACTATTAGCTAAATTTCAAAATAGCGTGTGTTTCTGGAAGTTGAATTTCAAGACCTGCTTCTGTAAGAATCATGTCCTTTCTTCCGTCTACATCGTTGTTCTGAATGTTAGTAACAATTTGAGTATCTCTTGACTCACCATTACCAGCTAGTGGTCTGTAAGCTACGTTGTTTAAATCAACAACAATAGCATGGTTTGCCCAAGGACCTCTTAAAAGTGGTTCCATAACAAAGTTAAGAGTACCGTATAGGGTATCTACTTGTGTTACGTTAACACCATTAAATAGTGATTGTCCTTTATCTAAAGAAACACCATATGGTGCAGATGTTGGTACGCCTGTAGCAGATGTTCCAACTCCTGATGCCATAGTATTTCCTAAGAAAGAACTACCACCCATTTTGTTAAGCCAGTTCATGATAGAACGTGAAGCAAGTACCATTTTACTACCACCTGCACCAGATTCTGCATCAAAAATATCTGACATAGCATCTACGAAGTCATCATACCCTGATGAAGCGTAAGTAAAGGTTTTAACCTTTCCGTATACTTCAGTGTAAGGTAAGATACCCCATGTTTTTCTTTGTTGTGATGTTGAAGTTTCATTTACTTCACCATAACCGAATAATAAAGCATTTTCAATGTCCATCTTATGTTCCATAAGTTTCTCTTGATATACTCTCATATATTCATTAGCGTCACCTCTGTAGCGTGTAGCTAAAGAAGTTCCTGAGAATAGAGGTACTGCAGTTTTAAAAATCTGACAGTATCCTTCTCTTGAGTAAAACTCATCTCTCCATCCATCAGGTGCTGTATCACCTTCTGCCCATGCTGAACCAATTACTTGGCCTTTTGAATTATCAGCATGTACAATCTTGTCTCCACTAACTAGTGCGGTAACATCTAATGCTCCGTTTTCAACACCTAGTTCAATAGCTTTAACAAATTCAGCTGATAAACCTGTGTCTGCTGAATTTTGAGTTAAGTCTGTTATTCTATAGTACACTATAAGGTTTTTATCAGAACCTGCTCCAGCGTTTGCATCTAATTGCCCTTCGATTGCAATCATCTGTCCTACTGTAATAAATTCTGCCTTATAAGGTCCTCCCGCTTTTCTTCCATAGATATCATAATCAACATCAATAAGGTCATCTGCTTTAACTAAGTTAAAAGTAGCTTGTGTAGAACTTCCATTTGAAGTGTGCGTAATTGCTCCATCAGTAGTGAAGTTTCTACGTTGCCATTGATGTCTTTTTTCTAAGAATTTAAATACAGGGTCATCTGTAGGTTTCTTAGCAATTTTAGATAAATATGCGAAGAAAGGCGAAGCAGCTGGATTTAATTCCGCTACTCTTTCACCGAAATTGAATACTCTTCTAGCATCATTGATAGAAACACCTTGTGGTGCTACACCAATGCTACCTGAAAATATTCCGTTTGCGTCTTGTGCCATTTTGCCTTCTCCTTAAATTAGAATGGATTACGCTTATTGAAATTTCCAATCATCGCATCCATCATTTTATCTTCTACGTTTTTAGTTGGCGACTGGTCACTAGCTCCTGGTTGTACTCCGATAGGTTTAGGTATACTTAGCTTTTCATTTCGTTGATTCATTATTGCAGCTTTCTGTTGAGCTTCTGGGGTTACTTGTGTAACCTGTTGTGAACCTACGTTCATTTTCAACTGGTGAAGTTGCACCAAATTATCTAACGATAACGAATCTGGTGATGACATTTGTGTCACAAAATCATTAGCTTGCTCGGGAGTATAGTTATACTTAGACTGCAAGTCTCTTCTAACCTTTTGGTCCCTAGCTATTGCTTTTTGTTCTTCTTGTGTTTTTGTCATCGTTTGCAGAACTTGCTCATTTGAATTTGCTACATAATCAGACATAGCTTCCAAATAAGATTCTTGCCTTGCTAAGTACTTTGCTGATGCACTATCAGGGTCAGTCAAAGCTTCAGAACGGTCGAAGTCAGCTGGTTTTGAAGGTTTAACAGGTTTTTCTAACACTGTTTCCTTTTGAACTGGTGCTTCTGTAGGTTGAGATACTTTTGACATAACTTCTGCCATTTGTGATTTCAACATATCTACTTCTGCTGCACGTTTATCAGCTTGACTTTGCCAATATTGAAATTGGCTTGGGTCGTTCTTTGGTTCCTCCGCAGTCTGAATATCAGGAGTTTCATTTCCTACTACTTCTTGGCTGTCAGGTGCTACCTGCTCTTGAGCTTGTCCAAATATTTCGTTGAAAATGTCTTCTGAAGCAGTTGTTGGCTCAGTCGTTATGCCTTCCACTGCTTGTCCATCTACGTTGTCCATTGTATTTTCTTCCATTTTTATCTCCTTGTTAACTCTCTTCTTCAGTCATAGGTTCGAAAACATCAACGTCTTCTACATCTTCTTGACTAATTTCAGAGTTCATTAACTGTTGTTTTGCATCGTTCAACCTTGCTTTATAAAGCGTAGTTGCCATATCAGCTCTGTTAGATACTTTATCTAACTCTCCACTGAATTTTTCTACTTCTAGTCGTTTCTTAGCGTGTACTGCTTCTCTGTCAGCAGTTTGTAAATCGCCCTTGACTTTCTTTAATTCTTCTGCCATAGCTTGTAATTGTTGTTGCATTTGTTTCATTTGTCCACTTCTTTCTAATACGCCATCTATATCTACAAGTTCTGACTTTTTTAATACTTCTGTTTGGTCTATTAATCCCATCTTATACATTTCCATATAAGTGTTTAATAATGCCATTCTATTTGTAGGCAATGTAGAACCAGATACAACTTGTATATCGTATTTACCTACTCCTATATCATGAAATCTTTTTACATCTCCATTATCCATCTCTTTAAAGAAATTAAATCGTTCTTCTTTTTCTGTTCCATTAGGTTGTATTAGTCTAATTACTTTTTCTTCTGTATATAATTGCTGAATTAATGGTATAGCTACTTTTCCCACTTGATTTAACATTCCTTCTATGTCATCTCTTCTAGATTTAATTCTACGCTGGCCAAATTCATCTACAACTAACGTTCCCCTGTATGTTGACGGTGCACTTTTACCACTACCTTGCATTAATTCAAAAATACCAAATCCATACTCTAAGTCATATTTGGCATCAGCTTCATTCTTATAAAGCTCATTTGGCAATGGGACTGGGCCAGCCACAATCGGTGCACCTAACTCAGCATCAAACTCAATTACACTTGTACCAGCTTTACTCCACTCTTGTTCTATCTGGTTTAAATCAGCAGAACCTCTAGGTATTAACAACTTAACATTAGTACTAGTGCTTGCGTGTGCTATAATCAATGAACGAATTTTATTAATATATTCCTGCAAAGGTCTATATAACCTAACATCAGATTCAGGATATGGATTTCTGTGATGTACGTTCATCAAAGGAATAATTGGATAATCTTCTGTTGGCAATAAACGTTCATATAGTTTTTTATCCCCTACACTTACAACTAAATTTACTCTGCATTCTTCTATTTTGTTAGAAACTATATCTTCCATACCAATTAATTCTTCAACAGTCATAGGTATCAACAATGTTGTAGAACCAGGTATAGAGTTTTCATCTTCTTCTCCAGGGACTCTAATAGGTTCTTGTTGTATCGGTTGACCCATTTCATCAAATTCAGGGTCAGGAAGTTCATAATGGAACATCATTCCAATATCTTCTATAATTTCAAACATTTCTTTTACAGATTCTTCTTCAAATAAAATAATTTCTTCGCCTTTAATTGTTTTTACTTTCATATAATACTTCATAAGATATGCTTGATATTCTTTTTCATCTAACAAATGTTCTTGTTGTGAAAAAGGTTCAAAACAATTATAGTAACAATGCATTTCTTTTGAATAGCGTTCTATGTATTGTCTTCTATTATGTACAGTTTCTGTACCATCTGTAGTAAATAACTGTCCTTCTGTAGCTGCTAAATCAGTTACAGGATAATCGTCAGATTCATCTGGATGCATAGCAGATTGCTCAATAATATCATAAAACTCAGGATATACTTGCATTGCTTGTTCGTCTGTCATATAAGTTGTTACTAATATGTTAGCTGCATCTCTTGCGTAAATGTCTTTAGCATTTGGGTCTATATATACATCTAATGGATTTATGGATTTGATATATACTTCACCTTTACCCATATCAGCGTCAGGGTCTTGATAGACCTGAAGAACTCCCATACCACCAACATAATAGTCGTCAATAGCTTTTTTAAGTTCTTCGTCACCTGCTGATATTTGCCATATATACTGAAATAAATCTGAAAATACTTTAGCAGTATCTCTATCTGAATCTTCTCTTCCAGTACTACGGAATTGTGGTGAGTTATAAGTTAAAAGAGATTTAGCAGTTTCTACAATAGGATGTATTCTGTTTACAACAATAGGAGCTTGTCCACGAGCTTCTAAAACATCACGTTCTTCGTTACTCCACTGAGCTCCAGCTCTAAACTCTACAGATTCTTGAAATTTTTGTGCCCATAATTCTCTAGCACTTTTATAATCGTGAAATAATTCTCTTGTTAACTGGACTTCATCGTCAATCTCTACTTGATTAACATCACCAGTTTGGTAATTAAAAACAAATTCTAAGTCATCTCTGCTTTGTGTTCTTGTGCTTTGTACTCTTTTTTGTATTTTTTTTGGCATGTATTGCTATATATCCCTTTGGTATTTCTACGTTATCTAAATTATCCATCTTGTTAATAAATTGTTCAAACGTTAAAAAATACTTGCTTTTATCCATAAATGTATTAGGTCAAAATTACGGGAATTTTTAGATTCTTGTCAAGGATTATTTATAATATCTTCCAGGACTTAGCTTTCCTACTATACCATGTAGGAGTTTCTTCTTTTTCTCCTGCATCATGTACGGGTCGATAACAATTTTTGTTTGCATAGAAAAAACCATCTAACAAGTCGTCATGTTTACCTCGTGGGTACAATGTACACTCATCTATAAATGCTTGCATATCTTTTTGTATATGTACTTTACCATTTGCAAACAATGGCTGCAAACTTTCTAATCTATATGATTTACTAGTTCTTGGGTTTTCCTTTATTTCAAGACCAGGTATAAACATACCTAGTTCTTCAGCTTGTTCTTTAATGTACTGACGTAACATCTCCTGATATCCAACAGATTCAATCCTTGTTTTAGCACTACGTAAATTTTTGAAATTGTTGATAATAGAATCAGCCAAATCCAAAGGAGTAGCACGCTTCCTAAAGTAAGGTAAAACGAACCTGTTATTATCACTATCCACTGCAATATTAAAAATAACACTATAGTCTGCTCCTTTCTTAGTGCTAGATGCAGGGTCGACACCAGTAAACACGTTTACAGGTCTCCTCTCTTCTACTTCCTCACCATTTAGGTTCGTCAGGATGAGAGTTGACAACCCTTGCTCATCTCGTTCAACGAATCCTTCGTAATACTTCAGGTCGTCTTTTCTAAACAAGTTGTCTTCATCACCAACAATCTGGCATAGGTATTCTCTGTAAAATACCGATAATCGATTTATACTCTCTAGCTCTTCTTTTTTTTCTTTTAATTTTTCAACGGGCCATACTTCTGGCCATAAACTATAATCTTCTTCTAGTATAGGTCTATACTCTTTTGTATTCCAACCCTTCATTTCTTTTAAAGTTTCAACCAAACAACGTTCGTGTTGAGGAGTACCAATCACCACAATCCTACCTGTCAACGGGTCAACCGATGGAACACCAGATTGCAATAACCAACGCAAGTTATACTCCATTGCCTCAGCAGTCTTAGTATTATTCTCATCTTCAGGGTCATCAAGTATTAAAAGAGTAGGTCGTTGATTTCCGTGTTTGATACCACGTATCTGTTGACCTGTACCCTTGCATACAATTAAGCTGCCATCTTTTAACTCTACCTCAGTATTAGTCCACTTTCTTGCAGATTGCATTCCCCAGTATCCAAAAAAATATCGAAACTCTTTAGAATAGTCTAATACATCTTTAATAGTACCTAAAAGCTTGGTAGCATGGGATTGTGTTCGGGAAACCAATACGATTACCTTCACACCAGGAGTGAACATCAAATGAAACAAAGGAAATATCCCAGCTGCTACCGAACTTTTTGCATGACCTCTAGGAGCAATGATGTTTATTTGTTTTTCATCATCGTTGAGCAGTTCCTTAGTTAGGTCATAATGAAAGGGTGGTGATTCACTACTAAACATATTGGGCATCACCATACGCCCAAATAACAGCATATCTTGCTGCATTTCTAACAATATTTTCTTTTTATCCATTAATCCTCTATTATAATGGAAACTTTAAAATCTTCTGCAACTTCTAGCAATACTGCTAATAATTCACTTAGATTTGTCTGCTTCCCCGATATCACTATTGTTTTCTTCATCTAATTGCCTAGTTTGTGTAGCTTTTAATTTTTTAGTCTGTGTTTCATAACTATTTGCAATTTGATGCGACATATCCATTTCTAAAGATTCTGTAACCTGCTTTGTCTTAGGTTTCATATCTAAAAACTCCGACAGCTCTTTAGCTGCACGTATCATATTACCAGAGTCTTCTTTTACTTTAGCTACTTCAATAGCATCTTTTATTACATCTAGTACAAATCCTTCATCAATATCCTTATCAATCAAAATATCTTTCAATTTATCCTGTATCATCTTCTTTACCTGTTTCGTTTTAAATAATCTTTTTGCTGCAATAACGGGATTATCTTGGTCGGGCCTGTATAATCTACCTATTTTCTCCCAATCTGGCGATAATCCTGCCATTTTGTACGCTATATACGCATCCATAGCTATATCTGCACCCTTTTTCTGTACTTCTAGGTCATTATAGCTCTTTGTAGACACAGTACTAAAGTTATTAGTCCTCCAATGCGGTTCAAACTCTAGTTTACCCCAGGCAGTTAGCCATTGTCTGCCGTACGGGTAGGTATATTCCACTTTTTCTCCATATACCTTGCGATATATACACTCAGCAACATACCCATCGTCTGATATCCCATACTCACCTTCCTTTGCTTCCCCCCAATGTTTCCATTTTAAGCCCTTACCCTTAGCTTCTTCTTTGGTATACACACGAAACGTTTGAGGTTGGAAGTTATTTCTCTTTAGCTTCTTCGTTATTGTTATCATATTTTTTTTCTAAAAATTTTTTAAAGGATTCTGTTTCCTTTTTAAAGCCAATGTACTCTTCTAATAGCTTATCTATGTTGAAAAGCAGCATTTGTTGCTGTTGTATAGTTTTATCCATGCCTTCCATAATACTTAGCATTTGTTTGTACGTTAACTTGTTCTTTGGTTTTTTCATATTACTCCTAATGTAGGGTATAAATAAGATAATTAATCGCTAATATATTCGTAGTTTATACATAAACGTATTTAAATTAGCTAATTAATAAGCTAATAGCTCAATTTTTAATTTTTATTGTATACAACCCCAGTTTCATAGCTTCTATTTTAGCTGATATTTCTAACTCAGCTTCCATTCTGTCGTAAATTTGCATCATTTCTTCATTAGCTTCTGATAAAGGCACTTTTACCCATTTACCAGTTTTTTTATCTAATTTCTCTAAATGTTGTTTTTTACGCTTCATCTATAAAACTTAAGGGTTAACTTTCAAAAATGCAACTAGAATGTGTGTACGTGATATATAGTAAACCTACACACCCCTTATTTTGGTTTAATCTTATATATTTAGTTGAATTTTAACTTTTTAGTTATTCTCGTTGAACTTCTCTCTCTTACAAAATAAGGTGAGTGTGTAAAGGTTTATACACCCTTCTAATAGCCTACTACCTTTTTCGTAGTGGGGAATTTCAATCTTAATAATAAAGGAATATATTATGATTAAAACAGTTTTAAATCGTGCATTTGCCGAAAAAGGTATTTGGGGTAAACCCCTTGCCTCTCTTGGTTTATATGATTCCTTCTTTGTACAATCTGATGATGAACTAACTGAGTGTAAAGCAAAGTTAGAGTCAAGAGGTTTATCCTACAAGGAAGTTGGCTCTGGTGTAACTATCCAGAAAGAGTCATATAGAAAGTTCTTGATTATGCCTGGTGCATAGTCGTAACTTCCTTGGTGTGTGGTGTCATTCGTGGCACCATATACCTTTAATACCCTACAACAAAAAAATGTAATATTACTTAATGTAGTACACCTCTTGGAGGCAGATACGGGCACAGGTAGCACCTGTTAGGTAAAAAATAAGTGCGTGTTCGCAACCGACGACACACCTTGGCATTCTATAATAGATATGGAAACATATGATTATAGGATAGAGTTCAAGGTGGGAGTGACGCCCAATGTAAGACGCATTAAGTAATACTACATTATAATGTAGTAAGGGAAACACACCCCTTACACAGTTTTTATATTAATTAATAAAAAGGAAAGTAATATGAAAAGCATACGATATCATTTGATATGTGAGTTAAATAATCGTTGGAATGTGCAAACAGGACAGCGTTTATTCAGGTTCAGTAAAGTAAATAGTGTAAGATTATTAACACATATACAGGACCATTGTCATACAGCAGAACAGGTAACAAGAACATTATCTGACCATATGCAATATGACGCAATGTTTAATAGAAATAGTATTGAGAGCAACGCAGTATTTGCTCACAATTAATACATTGATAAGCATTGTCTAACAGATAGTCATAATCTTACAAAAGAAACTTTATGTATTGTAAGGCATAAAGCGGGAATCTATCTTATAAAGGGACAATGCTTGTTAATAGAATTACAAGAGGCAAGAAATAATAAGACAATTAAGTTTGTAACTGATAGTACCAGGTCGAAATGGTACATTGATTCAGTCGCAGACTTACATCTGCGATCTGAATAGCATTGCTATTAATTTAGATGATTCATTATTGAATATTGTCTTGTTATTTCGTATATTCACAGGCAAAAAAAGGATAAATAATGTATAAGAATGAAATAATAAAATGGGCAGAAACAGACTTTAATAAACAGTTAGATACTTGTTTCAAAAAATACAACGATGGTGTATTGACAGAGGAAACAGATGAATCATATTCTGGGGGATTTTGGGACTTAGCAGATGATATGCACGCAACAAATCCTGGAACAATGAATCAAGATAGTATTTATTATTTACTAACAGATTACTACCAAAGAGTTAAATACAATGAGGAGAAATAATGAATAAGGCAATAGCAACAGTTTGTTTTGCATTCTTTGCAATACTAATTTATATGGGTTGGGTAGTTACTACATATAAACCAGAACAAATTGTTAATACAACAGGACCATTACCAAAGAAAGAAGTAAGGTCTGATTACGAACTACCAGAACTTTCTGAGACAGAACAAGCAGTCACTGATAGTATTATTAAAGATACAATCAAACAAGCAGAACAAGAGTCAGAAAGAAAAAGCATAGAAAGTATGCGTAATGAAGTTATTAAGATACTGGATGAAGCAGTAGAACAAGATAGCACGATTACAGTATCATTTAATATGCAATGGACCCCTTCGTGGGTAGATTAAATAAAGGAAGTTAATCAGTTATAGTGTGTGGCGAGGTTTTGTTTTTTCATGGGTGTTTGTGATAGGCACTTTACTTCCTTTCCCTTGCCAACACACCCCTAATCAGATTTAATAACTATAAGGAAAAATAATATGGAAAATAAACAGGAACTTTATGGTAATATGAACATTAAAGAATTACATAAGTGTTCAGTTACCTCAAAAGAAGTAATAGATAGAGATACGATTTGGTTAGTATATTATGATAAAGATAATGACGAACTATTTCGTATGAGAGTAGAAAAAGTAAAAGAAAGATGGAACAAGGAAGCCGAGTTCTATGCAGATAAATATAATGATGAAAAGGAAGGTTATAGATGAAAAAAGATAATATAACATACATTGATACTAATGGAAATGAAATTACTACCAAAGAAAAGTATACTAAATATCCATATGATATATCAGAAACATTGTTGTTAGAGGAAGGTCACGAAATGTTAACAGTAGAAAATCCTTTTAGCAAAGAAAAATACAGGTTAACACCAATCGAGGAAAGTGTCTACTCAATGATAATGGGTGCACAATTAATGCCTGGATACGAAAAGAATCAAAAATTGATTCAAATAGTTCGTGATGGATTGAATTGGTTTAGAGATAACAATGCAAAAGCGTATATGACGCTATTAGATTAATAATAATAATAATAATGGAACGAACAGCGTTATACGCTAGGTGAGGTGTGGAGTGGGTTCCATTATTATAATAATAAAAGGAGAGTACAAATGATAGATAGAACTATGTGGTTCTTATATAACAGACTTGGTGACAACGATAGACAAGCACCAAGTATCGATTCTATTTCTGGTATGTTCTTTAACTACTGGAAAATAATGAATGTAATGGATATCAATACACAAACATTAAGTGCTATTGATATTTACAATGGTCTAAATACTTGCTATGATAAAATGGCAAAATCAACAGCAAAAAACCTATATGAATATGGTGAAGTTCCAGCAAATGCAGATTATCGTATTAGTTATTACGAACAAGAACACGAAATATATGATACATATGCTTGCTGCACAAATCTAAATGAAGTCTTAATTGAAGGTGGTGAACCTGAATTTGATGATACAGAACCATTTAGAGAAGCACTAAACGAAGTAGCATACGAAAATATAGAGTATGAAATTGAAAGCGAGTCATTTACTTTGAATGATGACGCTATCGAATGGTACAAAACTTGTCACCCTGGAGATGATAAGTTGATTACTTATATGTATGATACTGGAAAGAACCTTGATTGGGAAGACATTGAAGAGTTCCTTGGTGATAAACTAGATATGGTAGACCACCAAAATGCAGATATGCATATTACTCAAATTAGAAAGTTTATGTTAGATAGACTTGCTAATCAAAATGTAAATATCATAGATGGTTTAGAACAAACTGAAAATGGTATGAAAGAAGTAAACCCTGAAACAGGTGAACTTCAAGATTAATTTGTCAGGTGGTCCGATAACAGGAATATCCTGATAATGCAATACTCACATAGGATGATACATGGAAGAGCTCCAGTAGATGCCCAGTGAGTTAAATCAGAATAGAGGTAGTATGTAAGTCTGACGGCTTAGCTAGGAGCATTGCTACCTCAGTTCTGAATAATATTAATAATAATGCGTTACGAGTATCTTGCATTGCCCTTACCAGTAGATAAAAACATAGTATACTGTGTTCTACTTGCAGAGAGATATGGAGTAGGGTAAGGTTTAACGCATTATTAAAACAATAAGGAGAGTATAAAATGGGTTTAGACCAATATGCAGGTACAATTCGTACAAAAACATATGAATACACAACACCAGAAGGTGAAAAAAAAGAAGATAAATATCAGATGGCAGGTCCATTTGAATGGCGTAAACACGCAAGATTACAAGAGTTTATGAATCAATTATATATGGAAAGAAATAAACTTGAATCTAAATGGGTAGAAGATAGACTAGATAATGAAGAATATGTCTGGAATCCTATATCCTGGGATAGAATAGAACTATCAGAAGAAGACATTGACAAACTAGAAAAAGCTATAAGAAGTAATTATAGTTCATATTTTTGTGATGGTGGATTCTTTTGGGGTCATGAAATTCAAGAGTCCCAAGCACAATACTACATAGATAAAGATTTAGAATTTGTAGAATTTGCAAGAGAAGCATTGGCAGATGGCGAAACAGTTGTCTACGAATGTAGTTGGTAATATTAACATTACAGGAAGACTGGCTACTGTACAGAAGTCGTATAGAGAAGATAGCACGACCCTCTTCCTGTAAATAATTGTCCCCTAGTGATGGCCTGGTACCTCACGGTATACCGAGATAAAGAACTGTTGCTAGGTTCGCAACGACTAACCATTCTCAATGGTATGTGGGGTATAAATCTAGATGGTAAACACAGCTAGGGGATGATAAATAATAAGGAGGGCATATGCCTTGGAAAGTAATAGATGGACAACCTAAATTTTTTGTAGAAACAAATGTAAAACAAACAAAAGCTTGGCGTACAAAAACAAATAAAGAGTTTTATGAACGCTTTGGACACTGGTATTGGTTTACTGGTTATCAAAAAAGAAAAAGAAAAGGTTGGATAGAACAATATGATAGGAGTGCAAATGAGTCTAGTACCAAAAGACATGGATGATATGTGGGTATGTGATTATTGCGGCTCAGAAGAAGTACAAACAAGAGCATGGATTATTATAAATACAGAACAAGTAATGGATACTTTGGATGATATTTATTGGTGCGATAATTGTAAAGATGAAGTAAACGCAATAACATACTTTGAATTTAAAGAAAAGATTGCCGAAGAGTGTGGAGGCAATAAAGATAAATATGATGAAATAATGGATGGGAGTAGAATGTAATGGAAAAAATAGATGCAAAAATAGAAATAGATGTATATTATTCTTTTGACGAAGAAACAGGATATTACTTAGATGCTGATAGCATTAGGTCAGATTTTGAACAAGCGTTAGATGATGTAGAAGCTAATGTATCACATTTGAATCACGAGCGTGATGACCATTTGAGAACAAAACATATGGAGTTTCCTGAAAGAGAAACTGATGGAGCTGAGTTGTGAGTAGATTATACGAAATGCACAATCATGTGACCGATAAAGAATGTAAAGATGCATTAGAATACTTTTGGTCGTTAGATATGCTTAATAATCGTATGAATAGCGATGAAAAATATTATTGTAAAATACTATTAAAAAGAGTTGCTAATACATTAAATATAACATTAATAGATGGAGAAGATGATGGAGAATAATGCAAGAATAATAACCAATATACAAAACACTTTGAAAATGGTTCGTGAGCAGCTTGATTCTGAAAATGAAGTACCTAAGAAAGTAAAGTATACATCATTATTAGTAGATGATATTGCTCAACGATTAGATATTGGTGCTAAAAAATATGGTATGCAAGTACCTATAGAAGAATCAGATGGAAGGATATTTACACAAGAAGCATATGAAGAATTATGTGATGCTATTGTGTATTTATCTTCTGTTGGTTTAAACTTAATAAGTAAAGCCAATACTCAAGATGAAAGATACCATGCACATATGATGGGCAATATATTGTTTAACACTTGTTATCAAACAATTAAATATATGGAGTTGATATATGATAAAAAAACGATATAGAAAAGATGAATTACAATTACTTGCAAAACAGTTTGTAATGAAAAGAATAGAAGGGTTTGAGATAGAAGAACAACGTAAATATTATCTTGAACCTAAGTTAGTAGATGAATGGTCATATTATGTTTATTGTACATGGAGAGAAAATACTATGATAAGAGGTTGGGATTTGAAATATCTTTATGACACACCCCTTGGTATGCCTGTATATACAGTAGATAAACCATTTTAGTAAATAAAATAATTGGATTAGTGGGTTATTATATATAACTTACTAGTCCAATAATAATAAAAATATAATAAGGAGATTATATGAAGTTTAAAGGTAGAGAATATACCGAAGTAAAAGATAGACTTATCGCATTCGCAGATGAGTTTCCACAAGCATCGATACAGACAGAACTAATTAGTGTAAGTCAAGTTATTGATACACCTACAGGAGAAACCTGTAATGAATATGTTGTTAAAGCAACAGTAATTCCAAATCCAGTAAAAGAACCAGAATGGTTTTATGTGGGTCATGCAGCTGAACGTGATAACACAGGATTTGTTAATAAAACATCAGCATTAGAAAATGGTGAAACATCAGCAGTAGGTCGTGCATTAGCATTTGCAGGTTTTGGTGGTGACTTTGCTATTGCTAGTAAAGAAGAAGTTGATAATGCAAAAGCTAAACAAAAGCAGATTAATCCTACAATCAAATCATTAGAGGCGATGGATAAAGCAGCTAGATTAGCTAACGATGCAAAGAAACTTCCAGAAGAAGATTACTTGCGTTATAAACAAAAACGTCAAGCTGGATTCTTTGATACAAAACTTAAAGTAAGTCAAAGTACAGAATACTTTGAATCGTTAACGAAGAAAAAAGGAGCTAAATAAATGGCTATAACTGGAACTAAAGTGAAAACCAACACTTCCAATAAAAATTGGTTTGTAAATCAATGTCGTATTGTTGAAGCAGAACAAATTGATTCTCAATACAATGACTGTAGTATTAGATTAAAACTAGAAGATAAAGACAATGGATATAACTACACTACATTTATCAATCAAAACTTTGAAAAAGATGTGAATGGTATTGTAACTGGTATGGCATTTCCAGAAGATTTAAACACTCTTTATCTTGCATCTGGAAAAGATATTAACGTATCTGACGTAGGTGAAGTTAATGTTGATACATTAATTGATGGTGAAGTAGCTGTTATTAATTATGCAGCATCTGGTAAATACAAAAGAGCTACTTGGGGAGTAGTATCTAATCCTAATGATACAGATGAGTTAGAAAAGAAATTTATGGCTCAGATAGCAAAAGGTTATCCTAAAAACTATCAAAACCCTAAAGAAACAATGGTTGAAGAAATGCTTGGTAATAGAGAACCAGCACAGAAAACTGAAACTGTTGATGACCTTCCTTTCTAATGACTGCAGAAGGTATAATATTAAGATGGATTGACAGTAGAGCTAATTCTTCTGACCCTTGGTTTGCTTCCTATGATTTAGAAGCAGAAGTACCAGTTTATGGAAGGTTAGCTCATCAAAAAGTACATACCCCAAGTACTTATTCTAGGGCATTTAGAAAGATTCGTGAAAGTAATACTTTGATGCGTCTAGGTCTAGTGTTAGAAGAAACTGTTATCCCAACAACAAAGGTTAAAGGATGGAAAATAAAGAGACTATAATTGAAATTATCAATGGTAGTGTCTCTAATAGAAATCGCATAGGTACCATCGATGAATTTAATAAGTTAGTTAAAAATAATGCGTGGAATGGTGAGATGTATCGCAGCTATTATAGCTTTGATGAAACACTAAGTCAACACATGGAAGTTAACAGAACAGTTAAAGGATTCGATGGTTTAACCTATTTAGATTCTATTATATTAGATGTAGACAAAGGCAATATTGCCGATGATGCATTCCAACCTTATCTGTTGCAATGTCTAGAAGAAATTACAGATTTAGGCATTGACAAATCTCACGTGAATATATGGTTTAGTGGTAATGGATATCATGTAGAACTATTAAATGTATTTGGCTTTCAACCTAGTAGGTTATTACACGAAAAAGTAAAACTTACTATGAAAGAACATTTATCGTTTGCAGATAGTATATTTGATAAAACACGTATCATTAGAGCACCATGGAGTTTAAACAAAAAGACAGGACTATATAAAGTGTTTATTCCATATAGTCTTATCTGGAATCTGAAGTACGATAATGTTAAACAAATGGCTAAAGATTATAAATCATATAAACACTGGAAAGAAGATGGTTGGTACGACACGTTAAATGTTGATAAAGAAGTAGAACCATACTTACAGAACTTAATTGTTTCTACGTCACAAGCAGTTAGCACTGGTGGATACAAAAGCAAAGATACTACTTCAGTAGTTACTTGTATGCAACACGCTTTTAATGAAGGACCAATAGAAGGACAACGTAATATGAAAATGATGCGTATGTCTAGTACCTACAAAAGAGCAGGTGTTCCATATGTAGTTGCCTTGAATGGTATGCTGCAATGGTCTAATGGTGCTATGGATGACGAAGAAGTAATTAGAACTGTAAGTAATGTATTTGATGGTAACTATCAATATGGCTGCAATGATGTAATTATGTCTGAATATTGCGACCCAAAGTGTATTCATTTCAAAAGAAAAGATTATACATTGGATATCAAAAATGTAAACGATATGACTAAATCATTAGTAGAATATTTGCAAAATGATATTACCAAGAAGTCAATTAATATGGCTGATATATTTAATTGCCAAGACTATATTATAAAACCAGGTGAATTAGTTGTATTTTCTGGTGATACTGGTATGGGTAAATCTGCATTTGTACAAAATGTAGTAGTAGGAGCACTTAAAGATACATTGTTCTTATCATTAGAGATGAATGAATTTCTAACATTTAGAAGATTTGTTCAGATAGCTAATAAGAAAACAGAAGGATGGGTTATAGACCAAGTAAAATCTAACCCAGATATATCGTTTGAAGAACAGTTAGGTCATATACAAGTAATGACAATAGCACCAGAAATAGAAGCTATTAAGAAGGTAATTGCTACGCATGAACCTAACATCTTAGTAGTAGATACGACTGATGAGGTGCACGTTGATAGAGTAGAGTCTGAAATACAAAGACAAAACATTATCATTGGTGCATTAAAAGAAATGGCACAGAAACATAATATAATTATTATAGCTGTGCATCACGTTAACAAGATATCTGCAGCAGGTAACACTATAGCATTGCATTCATTGAAAGGTAGTACTAATGTTGTACAGAAAGCAGATAAAGTAATTATGGTTAAAGGTAATCGAGACGAAAAAGCTAGAGTAATATCTAGTGAAAAATCAAGAGATGATGGCAAGTTTGAAATGACAGCACTCTTTGATTATGAAACGATGACTTTTAGACAAGTTGATTGGAGTCAACAATGATAAAGTTAAAAACAGTAAATGATGATAATATTATAATGCAAGAAATTGTATTATTATATTTGTTTGTATTTGGTGTTTCTTTTCAAAGAGAAAGAGGAGAGCACTTTACTATTAACTTTGGTGTCGGACCTATAGAACTAGCATTTACAGTGAGGTTTTGGTATGGCACACAAGAATAAAATACGTGGTAACAACCTAGAACGTGAGATTGTTAACGCAGCTAAAGAGGAAGGGCTCTCTGCAAAGAGGGCCTATGCCTCTGATGGCAGGTCACTAGGATATAGTGAAGTCGTTGATTGTCTTGTAGAGGATTGGACCATACAAGCAAAAAGAAGAAAGAAAATAGCACAATGGCTATATCCAGATTATCATGGCGAAGATGTAGATGCAGTGGTAACAAGAATGGATAGGAAAGAAGCATTAATTATAATGCCTCTTGAAAAATGGATAAAGATGATAAAGGAGCTAAAAGATGGCGAAAGTAAATCTAAGTAGAGAAGAAGTAGAAGAAGTGTTAAGTGCTTTGGCTAATGTTATTACTATTAAACATAGGTATAGAGATATACATTTAGATGTTAATGTAGAAATGATTAGAGAAGTATTACGCAAATTAGAAAGTCCTTTTATGGAAAAAGAAAATAAAATTATAAGAGGATTAGAAGATAAACAACCTAGAATAGGGAATTGTGAGTGTTGTGATGACTAAATTTAATAAAGAAGAACTTTTGATATTAAGGTCAGCATTACTTAACTTTAAAAAAGCACCATGGGTATCACCAGGTGAACAAAAGATAATTAAAACAATGCTAGAAAAAATACATAAACTATTTGAAGAATAATAATTATTCCCCCTCAACTATTAACACGCTTTGAAGGAAGCGGGTGGTGAAAATCCATCTTACCCTTATAAAGCAAATACATCTTGGTTGGCACTAAATGTATAAATATATTAACAATAGAGGGGGAATAGTAAGGAGACAATATGAAACCATTAAGAGATGAAGTTGTAATTAAGCAGCAATCTAGAGAAAATAAAACAGAAGCAGGTATTATTTTAACAACAGATGTAGCAATAAAAGAAAATGTTGGTGAAGTAGTAGCTCTTGGTAGTAAAGCAGAAGAACTAGAAATAGGAGACAAAGTATTATTTGGTCCAGGATTTGTAGTTCAAGAAATCAATAAAGAAGAATATTTGATTATGAACACTCAAAATATATTATTGGTATTAGATAATGAATGATGAAAAAACGTGGAGTTTAACTAAAGAATATGAGTTAAATAAAAATAATTACATATTTACAGATAAATTTCCATTAAAACGCATATTATCTGATTTATCTAAAGAAAATGATAAATTAAAGAAAAAAAGATGACGAGAATAGGGCTATACGTCGATAAAATATATTTTTGGTATAAAGTGTCGTCACTCCTTTTATAGCCCTATATCGTTTGAATTAGAGGGTAAAACCTATATTAATGGTATACTTAATCTAAATCTTCATCTATTTCTTCTTCATTTGCTTCAATTTGGTCTCTTCTGAGGTCATGAAGGGTATGAACAGGAATTCCGAACATAAATTCACCAAACATAGCAGGACTTTTATAGGTTCTTGCTACATCTCTACCAAATCTACCAAATGGGAAATAGGTTGCTAATTGATATTTAGTTAGATTTTCAAAGTCTTGATTCAATAAAGCAGTCGTTGGTGCTAAAACAAAACGAGCAACTGGTGGTGTTACAATACTTAATGGTGATAATACTGGATGTGGGTATTGACTAAAGAATGCACGTTCTCTTTCTTCTTCATCACCAAATAATAACATAGAAGTATCTTGCATCCAATTCATAGGTGGTGATAATGCATAGTCAAATATACTTGCAACAAATATATTAGCAAGTGCTAATGCCATTAAATCTGCCGTAAGCTGCCTTTGTGCTCTTTTAGTTTGATAACCACCAGACCATTCTTCAAATCTAGCACCTCTATATACTTTAATTCTTCTACCAATACTATTCCAAGCATAAGGATGAAAACGCGTCATAACCCTACCTAAAGATGTGTTAGCTACATTAGGTCTTTGTGTTGCATGGTAAATAAACTGTGATGCTTTTACAGTTCTATTAGCTAATTGTATTAATATAGGGTGGTCAAATGGTAAATTCTTACCAAATTCACCTAACATTTTTCTAGCATTTATGTATGCTGCATCCCAAGTTCTACTACGTAATAAGAACTCAGACTTTCTCATGAACACAGCACCAGCATTTGTAATAGCTTTACCTGCACCTACTTCTTTGAATACTTCTCTAGTGGTCATATCAGCAAAGTTATCAAATTCTTTTTCATTTTTACCACGCAATCCATCTTTACTAATTGTTCTAGATACAGTTTTTACTGCTTTTACTAATGGTTCTGACATACCTACCATTTGGAATCTTGAATCTTTTTGTGCTTCGTTAATTAACATATCTTCAAAAGTACCAATGTATGCTTGCCATTCTTCCCATTCTTTTCTGTTTCTAATTTTTTTAGTAATAACTTCACCAGTAGCAGAATTTAAAATTTTATATGTTGTATTTTCACCCCATACATTATCGTTCCACCAAGTGTCAGATAGTGCATCTGTAAATGGTTTTAATCCTACATCAGTAATAGTATTACTACCACCACCATAAATGTTAGTTAGGAATGTTTTAGGGTGGAATAACAATGACATCATTTCAAATTTACCTTCAAGGTCATTTAAATTTTGTCCTAGTCTTGCTATATACATATCTCTTGCTGCTCTATTTTTAGGTGCTGCATCTAATATTTTACCACCAAATATACTATCTAAACGTTCAGTAAAGTTTATAACAGATTCGTCAGTCATTAATCCATAACCATTACCAAATCTACCTATTTTGTTTATATTTTTTTCTTGTAATAGTTTAGCTAAATTTTCCATCTTTTTTTCTCTTGCTAAATCTAATGAACGTTGTATTCTTGTATCAGCATCTATATTATCTCTCTGCATTTTAAATATTTCAGCTTTGATTTCACCACGTTGTATAGTGTTTAATCCTATATGATAATCTACACGTTCTAAAAAGTCTTTTTGTTTACGCATACCTTTTACAAAACTTTTGTCAAAATTATTTGCAGCATAATCTTTTAATAAATCAAATTCTTTTTGCGTAATACCATGTATATCAAAGTTACGTATAGAAGGATATCCCATTTGATTCTTAGCAACATCCATCATAAAATATGCCCAAGACTCTGTAATGTCTTTATCTTTTCTTAATGGATTTTTTTCTACAAAACGTTTTATATTATTACCTACTTTTAACGAAAGATTGCTATTGATTAAATTTCTATACATAGAACTTACATATCTATTTACATGATTAATACCAAGGTCCCATTCAGGTAAACTAACTTCTTCACTTCTACCTTTTAAGTGTCCATTGTATCTACCCATGCCCATAGATTTTTGTAAAGTAAAATCCTCTATAATAGCAAGCTCTGCTATGTCGTTTAACTTATCTACACCTTTGGTGTTATATCCTTCATACTTTTCTCTTAATGATACCTCATATCTTAATAATGCTCTTTTTAATGAAACTTCTCCTTGATTGCTTGCTGCATACTCTAAATCTATTTTTGTTAAAATACTAGGGTCTTTAGCTGCTTTGTCTAGTTCTGTTTGTATAATTTTTTCTATAGCTGCTTCGTTTTGTTCTCTTCTAAACTTAGTACCAAATGGGTCTGTATGTGGAACATAATGTTTTACACTACCATCTGAAGATACATATCTACCCAAACTAACAGTTTTAGTTAATGGTTTATTACGCATATAGTTTTGCATTTCTTTTTTAACTACAGCAAATTCCTCTTTAGATAATTCTTTAGTAAAATCTAGTTTTACCATTTTACCTTTAACTTTTACTGGCTGTTCAAAAAGACGTTCTAAATGTTCATTCAATCTTTGGTAATATCTAAAAAAGTTTACATCAGTAATTGAAGGTAATTTTCTTAAAGCACTTAAAGGGTCGCTAGCAATTAATTCACTCATACCAGCATACAATGAATCTACTTTAGTTCTGTTAGATAATAATCCATTAGCATCTAAAAACAACTGTTGTAGCTGTTGTATGTCATAAGCTATTTGTTTATCTATATAATTTTTTTCATTTGTTTTTGGTTGTACCAATAAATCATCTTCTAATATTTTATATTCATTAATCTTTTTACCTACTTTAATAAGCTTGTCTTTTAATACAGAACTTCTACTCATAATAACATCTTTCATAACCTGGGTCATAATATTTGTATATGAATCATTAATCATTTCAACTACTTGTTCTGGTGTTTTGTTAACACGTTCACCTTTTTTACCAGTTTCTGTTTCAAACTTAAACTTTACACCTTCTTTAGTCATTTTATCAAATTCTGCTTTAAGTGTATTGTATTTGTTTTCTATATTTATTTCTTGCTCTCTGTTTGTAATACCTCTATAAAACATTAAAGTACCATTTTTACTTGGATTTGCTTCTCTTAATATCATAGCAAACTTAAACAAAGTAGTAAAGTTATTACCTTGAGCTCTATCTTCTGGTCTAATTAAACGTAAATTTTGTTCTATTTGTTCTTCAATATCTTTTTGTTTAGCATTGTTCATCTGATGAAACGCAAGTGTCATTTCAGTATTTAATTCAATAGTACTGTATGGCATTGTACCGCTTTTAAATTTTATATTACCATCTTTGTCTTTAACTACATTCATAACACGACCCATTGTTTGGTCTTTTTCTGCATTCTCAATAAATTTTAATTGGTCTTTTAATGTAGTAGTAGCAAAATGTTCAAACCATTTAGGTGCTCCTTCTATACTATATGTACCAGTTTCTTTATCAAATTTAATAGACCTTTGTAATAATGTTCTTACAATACCAGGTTGTAACATAGAATCATAATAATTCATAAAGTTATTAATATCTTTTGCAGTGGCATCAGTAAATTCTTTACCTACTTGGAATCCTTGAAATGGTCTACCAGTAGTAAAAGATTCAAATTGAGCATCAATCGTAGAACCAAATCCTTTATGTATCTTTAAAAAGTTTTCTAACCTACGTAATACCGCTTTACCATAGTCAGTAAGGTTAGGGTCTTTATACGCTTGTTCAAAATCAATCTTAGCTATACCTTCTTTATCTACTTTAATTTTTTGATATTGTTCTTCTATAACTTCTATTTCTTTTTCTTGTTTTTCTTTAGCTATTTCTTCACGTACACCTTTTTCTAAATCTTTAGCTTTAACTGTCCTAGTTTTACTTACTGGTATATCTGCATTATCAGTAGTTTCTGGTGCTTTAATTTCGTTTGTTTTGTTATATACAGCATCTATAGTATTAAAAAATATTTTACTATTAGCAGGGTCAATAGCAGGATTCTTAAACATTAATTCGTTTTGTAACCCTTCTATAGCATTTTTAATTTTTCTTACCTCTGATAATTTTGCATTAGTATCAGCATCATACTTCATAGTACCTTCATCAGGAAATCTTTTTTCTAACTCTTTGTATATTTCTTGTATTCTATCATAACCTTCATTTAATCTATACTCTACATTTTTTTCAAGTTTATTGTTATAAATAGCATCACCAAGTTTAGGATTACCTTTTGTTTTAATTATAGGATGTGCGTGTAATGCAAAATCCATAAATGCATACATTTCTCTACGTATAATGTTTAATGACCTTTTATCTGTAATACGTTTACTTAAAGTAGTGTTCATTACTTTTTTCATATCAAGAATTGACTCTGCAATAGCTCTAGTGTTTTCACCTTGCTTCATTTCAAAAGTTCTTTTTAATATAGTTTGCAAATCTTGTATGATATTTTCTTTAGCCATACCTTGTTTACTTAATAATTCTATAATGTAATCTCCTTTACGTGTCAACAAATCAACACCAATAAGATTGTTTATAGTTCCTCTTAAGTTTTTACCACCTTTTAAATCATTAGCTAATATCTTAACGTTCAAATCTTTATAAAAATCTAACAATTCAAGTTCTTTAAATGTACCACTTTTCTTAAGGTTTTTGTAAGTACGTTGTAAGTATGCAACGATATTTTCTGGACTAGTAAATTTAAAGTTTAAAAAGTCTCCACCCATATCTAACTTAGATAATATCTTTGCTTGCTGCATAAAGTAATTTGTTTCTGCACCTTGTTTCATAAATGGTTGCCACTGGTCTATAAAATCTTTAGCAGCTTTAATTAATGATGGATTTTTAATTTTTCTATATCCTCCTTCAAAAACATATCTATGTTCAGGATTCACCCATACATCTTTTTTACTTTGTATAGCTTTAGAAAATACTTTAAATGCGTGTAAGCTTGTTTTTTTGTTATTGGTTAATGTATACCATTTACTAAATTTTTGCTTGCTAACATCCTTACCATTGCGTTGCACTGTAAAAAATGTTTCAAATATTTTCTGTACATTGTTTCTTGCACTACCAATTTTTACAAACTCTGCACTATCTACTGCAATATTAATACCAGTATAACTTACATCTTTTAAAAATCCAAAGTCGTTTAGTTTAATTTTTAAGGTATATCCATTACCAATATTTAATTTACCGCCATTAGTAGTTATAATATCAAATAACATTTGAAAATCTGTAGTAGCATTTACAATAGTACCTACTGCTTTTTTACCTTCATATGCAGCTTTAGCAGCTTTTATTCTTTCTTTGGTGCTAAATAACATAGATAATTTTTGACCTTCACTAAGTTGTTTATCTTGAAATACTACATCGAACAAAGTTTCTGCGATACTACGACCTTGTTTGTCGTATTTATTTTTCATTCTTTTTAAATCTCTAGGTGTAGCATTAATATTACCATCTTGTAATTCGTATTGTATCTTAGGATTACTAAATGCTTTTTTAACTATAGAAGGTAATGATTGATATCCTGTTACTGTATCACCATCTTTATCCATACCTCCTAAATACAAATCATTTAACTCTGATGCAAAGAAATTATATCCACCACGTTCTACAAACCCTTTAAATACCAATGCCCTTACACCACCATTACCACTATTAGGTGTACGCATCACTAAAAATGTTAAAGCATCTTCTAGTAAATCTAACTTTAACTTATCTGCTTTAGTCTTTTTAAGTTCTTTGTATTGTTCGTATGCTTTTTCAAGGGTCATTACCTCTTGACCAACTTTTACAGGATTCTTTCTATGCTGTTCTCCAAGCATAAATTCTGTTTCTTTAAGTCCATTCATACGTTCTAAGCGTGGTGTATACAGCCCAGCATAGGCCTTAAATCCACTTTCCACACCTATTTGATTACTTCTACCTACAATGTATCTTGCAAGAATATTAGATATAAAATTCTGATTCTCTTTCATTACATTAAATGCGTAATCAGTTTTCTTTAATACCTCTGGTGTAAATCCTAACTCTGCTATTTCTGCCATATCTAATGTAGCCACGTCAGATAACTCTACAGTGTCTTTATTTACTTGTTTATTTAGTTGGTTAACTATTTCCTTTGCTCTTTTGGTAGTGGGATTTGCTTGTAATGTATCAATTAAATCTTGTACTCTAATAGTGTCTATGTCAAACTTAACGTAATCGTCTCCACCTTTTAAAAATTCTTGTGTTAATTTTTTGTCACCTTCCATATTTTTAATACGTAATTCTTGTATTGCATCAAAATATGTTTGGTCAAAATCTTGTAATGTGTTTTTATCTAAAAATTGTTTATATAGTTTTAATTTCTTTTGTCTATTAATTTCTACACGTTGTTTATATACATAGTCAGTAACAGATTCATTAATACCAAGTTCTTCAGGTCTTATCTTAGCAAAATCAAGTGCATCTTTAAATGACCAAGTGTCATTTTTACCTTCTATTAATTCATTAATTTTTAATTTACCAAGTTGTTTTAAACCAGTTCCATATACTAAAATATGTGTATTAGACTCCATCATTAATTGATTCAATCCAGCAGACTCTGGTTTAAATCCACCTGACTTAGTACGTATTTCTCCTCTACCCATTCTAGGGTTTGCTACGATAACAGGTTTTAAAAACCCATAATCTTTAGCCCAACCAAATTTATTACCAATACTATTCCATAAATCTTCTCTAATAATAAAACCACCGTCAGTTCCAGATTCTAGTTCTATACCATATTTTTTTAATTGTTTATCAGTAATACCTATTAAATTTAAATATCCATATATACCACCATCCATAACCTTAGCTACGTCTTTAGCTTCCATAGATACTACATCACTTTGTGGCAATGTGTCGTACTTATTATCTTTTAATACATCACCATTAATTTTGCCTTCAGCTATATCTTGTTTCAATTCTTTTAATGCTTTCTTTAAATCTGTTTTATTAACAGTAGGGCGTTCTATGTATCCATTATCTAATAATTTATATACCATATTAGATGCCATTTCTAATTGCTCTGTTGCACCTTTTAAATAATCTTTACTAACACCAGATTCAAGCATAGCATTTACATAAGTATTTAAATTTTCTTTTACATTGTTTGGTACTCTTTGTAATATAATTGTTCCTTTATCTTTAGCACCACCATAAATGTAATAATCACTGTATTCTACTAATAGGTTTTCATATAATCCATCCAGTTCTTTTTTACTATATATATCTAATGGTTCTTTATATACACCAGGATTATTTGGGTCTTCTGCTTTTCTAATAATAACACGTGTATCTAGTCCGTATCGTTCGTTAATAGAGTTTTCAGCAGTACGTTCTACTAAATTTTTACCATCTTTATCTACTTCTAGTTTAGGTCTGCCTTTAGAATCTTTACCAGTACCTATTTCAACAATTTCTCCTGACGCATTTATAGCAAACTGAGAACGTTCTGCATAAGTTTTAATGCGTAGGAACATAGACTTTAACGGAGTTTCACCTACTTCGTTTTTAAATTTTACATTTTTAAACTTGCTAGTAACATAAGATTCAAACCCAGCATAATCATTTAAGTTTTCATATACACCTTCAATTAATAATTGTTTCGTATCATACTTACCTAAATTGTAATTGCTAGGGTCTTTAACAATCTGTTGATATACTTTATCTAATGCAGTATTAATAGAAATAGGGTCATTAATATCTCTATCTTTTGACTTCATATAAGCGTTAAACTCTGGGTCAAAACCATCTAACAATCTATTTTTTATATCATTTAATATAACATTTTCTACTGCATCTGTACGTTCTTGTGTTTTTCTAGCAAAATCTTTATCTGTTTCAAATTTTTTAATATATAAATCAACTGGTGTTCTACCTCTATCCATTAATGCTTTTACAACATCTGATTTTGTTGCTTCCTGTGATAGTTCTTTTAATTCTTCAGGTGTAGCTTTTTCAATATCTATTTTCTTTTCTTCAGCTATCTTAACAATTTCTCTGTCTATAATAAGTTTAGCACCTATTTTTTGTGCACGTTGTTGCTGCTGTAAATACAATGTATTAGAATGTCTTTCAAACATTTCTTGTACTTCAGGATTTTCTTTATATATTTCAGTCTTTTTAATTTGTTTTTCATATCTACTAATGTTGCTATTACCATTAGCCATAGGATTTTCCATAATCATTTTTCTAAATTTCATTTCTTGTGGTGATTTAGAATTTGCACCAAAGAAGAATCCCATCATATATTCATAAACTTGTTCAGGTAAT
>Ga0209232_1000288_pt1 | contig 32407 bp, 37 predicted proteins | sample ETNvirenome_2_60_FD_184066 | JGI IMG/M metagenome (GOLD analysis project Ga0209232, IMG submission 184066) | Marine viral communities from the Pacific Ocean - ETNP_2_60 (SPAdes) (version 2) | ecosystem: Environmental > Aquatic > Marine > Oceanic | place: Pacific Ocean | collected 2013-06-22
TAAGTTGGTATTCTGTGGCATTTGCTTTTAAAACTCCAGCACTATTTTGATGTCTTCCTTCTGACTAGCAGATCTTGGGATTGCAGTTCGATTATCAATATAAATTATTTCACCTGACTTAGTATTAAATTCTGCTGATGATATACCAGCACTAAAACTCATACCAAGTTGATAGACTTTATTATTTATCGAGGTACTGACACCGTTATAGTTGGTGTCAACAGATAGTAAAGAACCACTAACAGATGATCCGTTAATAGTAACTCCATATCCAACATCAGGAGTTGAAGTAAATGGGATAACCTTAAATCCAGTTTCACTAGATGCAAGACCCATTGGTTGATAATACTTCAATACGCCAGTTACTTTATCCCATGACGCTACATATCCAATCGCAGTCGATCCCAAACCTACTGTTTGAGTAATTTCAGAGTCAACAGCATAAGTTGTTGATGTTGTAATACCACCAAGTTTCAAAGCTTTTAATCCACTCACCATTGCAGTGTCTAGTAATTCTGTGTCACTACCAAATACGGTGGGATTTTTTATTAGTCCAACCCTAGCAAAATCATTACCTTCAATAATGTCAGGGTTAGTTTCTAGAGTTTCAAATCTAGAGTATAGTAGAGCTCGATACGCACCAAGTTCTCTATAGATGTCGTATCCATGACCACCTTTAGGTGGAACAATAACACTAAAGTTTGCTACAGATGTCGTTCCGATTCCTGTATTGGTAAGGTTAGCAAGTACTCCGCCAGACTCACTGCCTGGAGCGCCTGGGAAAAATTGTATTGATCCGTGGGTATATCCTTCCCCTCCGTCAGTAACAAATACTTCAGATACTTTTCCGAAAGAATCAATCGTAATTGTAGCCTTTCCTCCTGATCCATCTCCCAAAATGGGAACATTCGCAAATGAGGTGGAGATTGGTTGGTAGTTAGCACCTCTATCATTAACCACAACCACTTCAATCTTTCCATCTATAGCGTTAGCCTTTGTTGCAACAGTCTCCCCTTGTGAGCCCCAGTTTTCGGGCACTGGAATATATTCAATAGAGTCAAATTTAACGATTTCGGATGGTTTAATCGTATAAAGGTATTTCCAAACATAACCATCGCCACTAGTGCCAGCTGCCCTTGGTTCAAGGTCAACAAATGTGGGTTGGTCATATGATGGCCTTCCCTTTGGGTTCTCAGGGTCTGATCCATTTTGCAGACAAATGTAAACTTTCAAGTCTTCATTGACTATGTAGTAATTTGCATCGTACAAACTACCTTGTGAGGTTATTGGTGTGAGATTGTAGATATTATAGTCATGTCTATACATCTCATATGTTGTACCAGCAACCCAGCTAACTTTCCTGACAAGTCTACGAACATCCTTATCAGTAACCTTCTTCATTGCAATGATAGACTCTTTGATAGAGTACTCCTCTTCAAATCCATCCAAAGGTGATGGTGTATTAGTAGCCCAATCGACAGTACCGCCCGCTTTCGGTTCAATGGAATTAGGCAATCCCATAAAAGCATAATACTTATTTACTGTAGATCCGACACCAACGAAACTTTGTACAAAAGTCTCAGCGTTCAGAATCCTAAACTGTTCGGATATAATAGCAGGCATTTTAAAAAAACTAGTCTTTAGGTTTATTTAGTGGTTAAGTTAATGGTTTCTTTCTGGAGACCACTGCAGCAGTGGATAATCCAACATTTCCATTCAGAGGATTGACGATAAAGTTAGTAGGATTACCAGCACCACGATTCTGATATCCGAATAACTTACCCCAACTATATTTACCCCAGAACGTATCGGTAGTTGCGGTTGTACCAACACCAACTTGAATTGTGTTGTTACCATAAGGGGTAGGTCCTGGCAAGAAAGCACATGTGACTGTTACTAATCCAGAGATAGCATCTCCAACAGTAACTTGTTCAACTCTGAATACTCCTCCTAGATAATCACCAGAAGTTACCATACCAACAACCTGATTAGAACCACTTGAGGTAGTGATACCAGTTAAAGCATGACCAACAACTAATGAACTATCGTAGATAGTGAAGTAATCTCCCTGAGATAATCCACTAAATTCAACTCCAAGATTGTTAAGTGAAGAATATCCATAACCAAGGTTAGTATTATCATTGAATTGAGATTTCAATGTAAATGCTAACTGAGGAAGTCTAGCACCAGAGCCTGGCAACCATGTATTTATTCCTACAATGTCGCCAAAGTCACCTATAGCATCAACTGAGAATAAATCTTCTCTCTTAGTTTTATCAGATTCAACAATAACTGGAGGGTTACTTCCAACCTTGTAACCAAATCCACCATCAGTAATATTAATAGCTGTAATGACACCAGATGTTACTGATGCGGTTGCAGTTCCTCTGTTAATAACTGGGTCTGCATAGAAATTGGTTGTTGCAGATCCAACTGCAATGACTCTATTACTTGCAAAGTCGCCATAAGGTGTCTGTACCAAATCACGAATTTCATTAGTATGATCAACAGTTCTCTTATTCCAGTTTGCAAGATCAAAGGAGTAGTAAAGATCGCCAACTGTAGAGAGACCAACGTAGAAATTATCAAAGAACTTAATCTTTGCAAAATCAAATGTTGCAGGGTGTTGTGTTCCAGCTGGCAACTGTTGACTCCAAGGTTGCCAGAAGTTCTTATCAGTTGAGATACCAATAGTACCACTATCACCCACAACAATAAATCTATTACCATCATAGATGATATCATTTAAGTCATTAGCAGTATTACTTACCTTGTCTGACCAAGCAAATCCATCATTAGATGCAATGATAGCACCACCATTACCAACTGCGATATATTCTGATTTACCATAACAAACTGCATTTAAAGTTTCTAGTGTTCCTGAGAACTGACTAAATGCACCAGTAGATGTAAGACCAACAGTAGTGAATATAGATCCAGCAGCACCAACAGCAACCCATGTGTCTCTAGTTCTTTCCCAAACAACACCATTGAAATTGCCAGTATATGTACTATCGAATGTGCTTACTTGGTTGATTGCAGGGATTTGTCTTTGTTCAAATAAGTCAATAGGAGTCCATGTACTGATACTGTTACCAATCGCAACTGCTCTAGCCATAGATCCAAAATCACCCACTGCCATGACATGAACATCAGAAGTTCCGCTGTCACCAACACCAACACCATTGAATGTGATAGTATCACCAAATCCAATTCTACCCCTCTCCCAGAATGTTCCACTCTTGGTATTCATGTAGAAACTACTTGCACCAACAGCTACATATGGTTCTTGTTTAGATATAGCTCTAAACTCTTGCGATGATGTAATACCAGTTATTGCATCAAACTGCCAAGCAGAGATTGGATCTTTACGTTCAATCAATGCACTAGAAATTGCAACAGTTGGATTTGTAAGATTCGTATATCCTGTTCCACCATCTGTGATTGTTAATGATGAGATACTAGATGATGTAGAAACTAAAGAGGTAACAACACCAGGCGATATCTCAACATCTTCAAAGATTTGAACACTTCTTTCTGACTGTATTAACTTATCAATAGCATTGAATACAGGGAAAGCATTATTGACATAGATTGTATCATCTAACTGACCAACGTTTTTAATAATTCTGGTAGTAGGAAGAACCTTACTCTTCAAACCAGGCCTTGATTTAGGAATTAGGACACCAGATAAAATCTGATCTTGTCTCTGTTTCTCCCAAGATAATGGCCTTTCTGCAGCTGTGTTAGTGTCAATACCAATACTATTGTAAGAGAATGTCTCCATAACATCAGAAGCAACAATCCTCTTAGTTGTTCTTTTAAATTGTGAAATATCATCTTTAACATTTTTGTTCTCTCCAATCTGTACAATGTCACCCTGTTTGACTGATGTTACTGGTTCAACAGTCTCAACGTCTCTCTTAGATCCTCTAAAGTAGAATACAGAACACTTAGAGTTTGGTTTTGGTGCCTCAGAGAATATAACTCTACTACCTTTGAATGTATAGGATGACTGTGGAGTTTGTATAATATCATTGATATAGATGAAGATATTATTTGTAATATCCATATCACTACCAGGCATAGTCTTAAGACTTAGGATCTCAGTAACACCACTGGTTGTAACTGATAAAGTAAACTTCTTACGAGTGCCGTTAAAGAATGGAGAAATATCATCAAACAAGATGAATTGGCCTGGATAGAATCCAGAGAATGTATCATTCTCAAGTTCTTCAACTGTCAATCTAAATTCAGTTAGAACACCAACTCTAGGGTTGGTCATAATACCAGAAACAGTTAGAACGTCATCTACTTTGTATGCAACACCCTCTTCAATAACATCAAACTCACCAATCTCTCCATCAACATTAATACGGAAATTAACAACTGCATTTGTACCAATTCCAGTAGTTCCTGAGATATACTCAAGCTCTCTATTGAAGTATCCGTCTGGTTGTTCGATGTCGAGAAATACTGGTTTATCAATTCTACCACCTCTCTTGAAGAGAGCAAGTTCAGTTGTTACGCCAGCATTGACTCTAAACCTAGCAGCATCTAATTTTTCAACAACATCAAATCCAGAGAATCCTTTTTCTATAGATGATGCAATCCTCTTACCTTGTTGTGAAATTCCAGCTCTTGCATAGTTATGATCTACTGTTGAAATACCAACATTTACAACATAAGTTTTACTATCAATAATTTTGTCTATGAATGTACCACCAGATGCAAAGTCTTCACCACTAGGAGAGTTGTTTCTAAGTCTAGGCGCAAGTATAACACCTTGAATCTTACCACCAGAGTTATAGAAACTAGGTGTAGTAGATGGGCCTACTTGTGTTTCAATAGTAGTGTTATTGATAACTCTAGTAATCAGTGAACCATTGTAATATGGATCTCCTCCTTTCGGATAGAACTGTTTTGTAGCGTAGTTATCCTGAGAACATGAGAATAGAATAGACTCAGTTTTCAATTTAACATTTCTACCAACACCAGCTGCAGTCGTGATTCCATGAACTGCTGGTAAGAAGGCAGTCATGATACCAATAGACTCATTGTAATCTGCATGATTGATGTTATATTCCACTCTAGTAGAAACACCAACATTCAAAGTGACGTTGTTAGATGTTACGGCAGTTGGATATAATGCGGTGTCATGTGCTGGGTCTGTAGTTCTAGGATAAGGATGTTCTGTTGCATATTGATCCATAGCACAAGAGTAGATCAATCCGCCTGTTGTTAAACCAACACTAGTAGTAGTTGATAATCCATGTGATGTATCAGTGGTTATCGTTGCCAATCCACTGTTTGCATCGTATGTGGCGTTAGTTACGTTGAACTTAACTCTAGATGTGATACCAACGTTGATTGTAAATGTGTCTGTGGTTGTAGAAACAATACCCACTTCCACATCATGAATAGGATCAGTCGTTCTAGGATATGTGTGATCAGTCGCATAGTTGTCCTGAGAACATCTCCATGTGTATGAATCAGTTGCAAGACCAACAGTGTCTCTTGCAACCAACATTGCATCTAGTTCTGCATTTTCAAATGTGTGTAAGTAGTCTCCGCCACTTATAACTGAGTTAGCAGAAGCAGAAATAAAGATATGTTCTGATTGGTTAGATGACTTACCTACGTCCAGAGTAACTGTAGTATCTGTTGTAGCAGTAATCTTAACAGCAGTATTGTAAGCAGGGTCTGGGCCAGATATACCAGATTTCCTTGGGTAATAGTGGAATGTCGCATGATTATCTAAAGCACAAGTAAATTTGAATGCCCTTGTTTTGAGTTTAACACTAGTGCCTTTGGCAAGAGTGTGTGATCCAATATCTACAGTCATTAGTCCAGTGAACGGATCGTATGATCCACTTGTAGGACTATGATATACAAGGGGTGATGTTCCTACGTTGACACTAAACTGATTAGTAGATATTCCAGTTACAGATAACCACTTTTGGTCTGATGGATCTTTTCTTCTTGGATAACTCTTGATAGTCTTCCTTTGATTCATCATACATCTGAATCTAATAGAGTCTCTCTTGAAGGATACTCTATTACCAGTTATCATTCCATGAGCTTGGTTTGTGGTAACAGTCATGATACCACTGGCAGCATCGTAAGTTGCAAACTGGATTGTCTTATCATCATATGCACCATTGAAACCGTGAACATTAGAGAACACAGTCATGATTCCTGAGCTTGCAGTATAGGCTGCAGTAGTGATAGCAGAATTGACTATTGTAGATACACCAACATTAATAGTCAGTGTGGTGGCAGAAGTTGATCCAATACCAACAGATACATTACCACCGATAGGATCATAAGAACGAGGGTAAGCATGTTCTGTTGCATGATCATCTCTAGCACATGTAAATCTAATTGAACCTGTATTGATACCAACAGTGAATCTAGCCTTCTTAAGACCACCAGAAGTAGCAGATACGAATGTGTGACTTCCTCCAAGAGTTGCAATACCAACATAAACAGAAAATGTGTTTACACCAACGTTATAAATTGGCAACCATTTATTAAGATATGGATCGGAGTATCTTGGATATGCCTTGGTAGCACTATTACCATCAATATCGCATGTGAATGAGATAGAACCTAAATCAAATTTAACATATTCACCATCAACAAAACCATGATTTGCAATGGTTGGTTCTAGTACACCAGTACTAGTACTATACGTTGCCGTCGAAATTGTATGAGATGAATTATCATAGTAAGAGTGTCCAGCACCTACATTCATTATAAGTTCACCTGTTGCTGGATTATAAGTTGATGTAGTAATACCACGTTCTCTGATTGTGGATACACCAACTCTTATTTCAAAGGTGTCTGTGGTTGCAGAAACGATTCCTAGATTTGTATTATACGCTGGGTCTGTACTACGAGGATATGCGTGAACAGTTGCATAATTATCCTTAGCACACTTGAATGATATTCCACCTTTCTCTACTTTAACTTTTTGAGTTGGTCTTTGGATTGCTCCAGTAGTTGAATTCTGATACCAGTATGGAGTATAGTCTCCACCACCAGTAATCATTGCGTCTGTACCAACACCAACTAATGTGTACTCATAATCACCACCAGAAATAACACCACCAACAGCAACACCCTGATTAGGAACAAACTGATAGGTGCTTGAAGAAGTTGTAGGTCCTACATTCACTGTAAAGAGTGTTCCAGCAGCACCAACTAAAGGCAGAGTTCTTTCATAGTATGGGTCACTTGGTCTTGGATAGAAATGATTTGTTTGATATCCATCTTGTTCACATTTGAATACAAGAGATCCAGGCTTAAACTTGATAGCTTGACCAACAGAAAAACCATGCAGTCTATCAAGAGATACAGTCATAATACCTGATGCAGGGGTATAATCTGCAAATCTAATATTGTATGGAACTATAGTAGTAATACCAACTTGAGTTGTAATCGTAGTTCCAGATACACCTATGATAGGAACAGCAGTGTTGTAAGTTGGATCTGTAGTTCTTGGATAATACTTAGTAACAGTGTTTTGATCGGCACTACATGTAAATCCTAATGAACTACCTCTGAATTTAAAAGTTTGTCCAGCTGTTAGATCATGAGTTCCGATACTCAATGTCATTATACCTACAGAGGGTGTGTAGTCCGCTCCAGACACGGTGTAATCTATTCTAGTTGTAATACCAGCAAAGACTTCAAACGTGTCTCCTGTGACGTTACTGATAGGAACCCAAGTATTACTTAAACTATCAGTTGTTCTAGGATAATATTTGGTTGTAGTAAATGAGTCTAGTGAACACTTCCAACCAATAGAATTATCTGCAATTAAGACTTGATCGCCATTTGAGAATCCATGACTAGGAACTGTAATCGTTAGAATACCAACAATCGGATTGTAATTAGCAGTTGTAAGTGAATGTTGACTAGGTCCAGATAATCCATGACCAGCAGCAGTTATAATTAACGAACCAGTGCTAGGTGTATAATCTGCATTTGTTGGAGTAAGTGTTCCAGCACCAATTACATCAATTGCACCAGTGATGGCACTGTGGAATGTGTGTGCGTAATCTCCACCAGTTTTGATTGTTGCATCATCAGAACTAGCATAAGTGTGTGGATAATCTCCTCCTGAGAATGTGGATGTTGCAGTTGCACTGTGAAACTCATGTAAATATGGCCCACCAGTCAATAATGCACCTTCTTCTGCACGAAGGAATTTGTGAGGATAATCACCACCATATATGATTGCTCCGTTAACTGCCTCTTCAAATCTATGAACATATTGATTCTTGACACGAGATATACCAACATCCATTGCAAGTGCTGTTCCAGCATATCCTGTAATTGGAATAGAGGTGTCGTATGCAGTTGATCTACTTCTTGGATAGTAGTGTTGATATGCACCGTTATCTAAAGCACAAGTAAATGCAAGACCAGATAGTATGACATCTTTACCTACCTTGTACCCATGTGGTGCGGCAGTCGTTACAGTTAGAACTCCAGTTACATTATCATATAATGCACTAGAAACACCTAATGCAGGGTCATAATCGCAAGTGAAAGCAATACCAGAAAGTATTACACAATCATCTTCTTCAAGGTTATGATTTTTTCTTGTGGTGACAGTTGCAATACCTGATGTTTGATCATACTCAACATGTCCAACTTGAACAGCAGGAGCACTTGTAAATGTAATTGCAACACCAGTAACATTTACATAATCATCAGTCTCTAAACCATGACCACTAAAAGTTATAAATGAACCAATACCAGCAGACGCAGTGTGTATGCCTGTTGTTGTGACTGCAGCACCGATATTAACAGTAAAGTTCTTTGCACTTAAAATACCAGTGACACCAAAGTATTTTTGTGCATCAGATGGGAATGTAATATTACCAATACCTGTATCAAATTGAATACCAGCTAACTTAACTACATTTGCAGTTGTCAACCCATGAGCAGATGCCGCAGTAATAGTTGCAACACCAGAGAATGACTCAAAATCTACTTGTGATATGTTTATACTTGATGCAGTTTCATAACCATACGCAGTAACAGTTGTAATACCATTGATGGGGGTTTGATCAAGATATGAAACAGTTTTGGGTGTAAAGAATCCAGTTCCACCTTCTACAATACTAAAGTCTGTTATGATACCAGCTTCTGCTCTGTTTACGACACCACCACTTACATAATCATGTTCAAATGTAGAGATACCAATAAATGATCTGAATGTATTTGTAGTATGTCCACTAAGAACATCAAAACCAGTTACATTTCTACCTTCTAAGATTGCAGTGTCAACGCCTGCCTGCACTAGACCACCGCTAACATATGCTAGTGCTTGTGTACTGACACCACAATCTACCAATACATTCAAATTATCAATAACTTCTATAACAGGATATGCGTCTTCTCTAAACAAGAATGTAGAGATACCGTTTGTAACTTGTACTTGTTTTATTAATAAACTTCTACTTTGGTTGGTGGCAGTTCCAAGATAGTGACCACCAGTTACACCAATCGTTGTAATACCAGTGATATAGTCATATCCAAAGGTATTGATATTTCTGTTTGCCGATATAGGAGTAAATGTAAATCCAGCACCAGTAACTCTGACTAAATCATTCTCCACAAATCCATGAGATACCGCACCAGTATTGAATGTGCAAATACCTGTAATATGATTATAGTCTGCTGTAGATATTGCAACTGCACTACCAGCTGATGTTCCAAGAACAGCGGTAATACTTGCACCATAACCTTGAGATGCCCTTACAGTTATTTCTGGTATTGCTCTATATCCTTGTCCTTTTCCTTCTATTTGAATAAACTCAAGACTACCAGTTGATCCTACACCGACTCTTGCAGCAGCTTTCAGGGGTAGATAATATCCTGAACCAGTTGTCAATCCAACTTTATTAATTCTACCAGCTCTAGGAACTCCACTTAAGAAGTTAATTTTATTATCACCATCACCAACAATTTCAAAATCTAAGCCAGGTGTTTGAACTACATTGTTGATTAAGATAAATGGATTATTATTAATATCAACACCTGTGTTGACATTATTGTAAAGAGCAGTAACTACACCTAAGTTTTCAGATAAGTCAAATTGAGTACCAGCAATACCTGTAAAGTCTAAGGCTATATCATCAAGAATTACGTTGTTATCTTGTGCATCAAATGGATCTAATTTTCTAGAGAATAATCTACCAGCAAAAGAAGAACTTGTTTCCAATCCAACAGGGCCTGCATTACCATATGGCGCATCAGTGAAGAATATATTATCTTCAATAATGTTATAATCACCAGTGAAAACAGAATATGCAGTTCCTACTGCATGATCTGTTGAAATAGTACCAAACGCACCTCTTTCTACGACCACCTCTGATCCAGTAGATGTACTGAATACAGGATAATATCCTACACCAGAATTGAAGACCAATACCTCGGATATTGTTCCAACACCACTAATGACAGGGTAAAATACACCTTCTACAGCTGGAGTAGTTGTCCCCTCAACAATAATCTTTGGAGGGTCGGTTTTGGCATACCCTGCACCACCGTTTAAAACTTCAATTTGGTATACACCATATACTGAGTTAAAAAACGGTCTAAGTAGAGCTCCTGATCCTGGCGTAACTCTTGTTGACATTTATTCCTCTATATGATGTTGATTGAACTACTGCAATAAACTCTGGTAACTCCAGTGCTATCACGAATAATACTAAAAGTTAAAATATCATCATTTGCCGTAGATGGTGGGGGATTACCACCAACCCATTTAATACCCGATGCAACAGGAGTGCCGTTTACCTTAACTGCATCACCATAGGTGTATCCAATTCCAGAATTATTGATTAGTGTAACTGTAGTTGCCTTACTGTTTTGACCACTAACATTAGTAAAGTCCCAAGTGGTAACTGATGTAGATAATCCACCTAATACAACCGATCCCTGTGAAACATCAACACTAAATGTACCGCCTGCACTCACAGTGAAAGTATCACTAAAGTTTCCTACAACTTTTTCCGTAATATCAGAATTAAAGTTGACCTGATCCATCAATGTACTTGCACCACTTACTTGGATATCTCCTCGTACATCCAATCTACATCTAGGAGCAGTAGAACCAATACCAGTGTAGGCTTCGTTAGTAACTACAAAAGACTTGTTATCTGATATTGCTGCATCGGATACTCGCAATCCATGTCCATTACCTTTTGCAACTGCCCATATAGTTGGTTTTTCGTTTGAGAATGATGCCACTTCCATCTGTGATGTTGGAAGTGATGTTCCAATACCCACCATACCATCAGCTTTGATACGGAACATTGTTGCAGCAAATCCAACTTCAACAGGTCCATCTGTAATCGCACCTGGCTGTTGAATTGTTATCTTACCAATATCAGCATAACTTGTTGTTACGACACCAGATGTATTGATATCAATATTATCTGTGACGCTCGATGCCATACCAGCAAGAACAGATGTTGATGCAATACCACAGTTAGTGGAGTACCCTGCTGTACTTGCAAAAGAAACAAAACTTACAAGATTAGTACCGTCTCCGAACTTATCGTATATCTCGTTAAAATTATTATTGATCTTAATGGTCCCTGCCAATAGGGTATCGCCCGTCCCATCATTGGGAGCCGAACCAGTACTAATCCCTTGTTTAGCCATTACTTAAAAACGTTTTTTCTTTATTTATAGTTAATATGGAGGGTTATCATCCATAGTCACCGAAGTGTCTGATCTTGTGATAACTGTTGAGTTGGATCTGTTAGTATCATAATAGAAAGCAGTAGCCACTGTACTATTTGCAAGAGCTGTTCTTGCCTGTACAAATGTAGCATCACCAATCTGTTTTATCTTGACCAATTCATCATCTAATTTTAGTATATCACCCTTTGTAAGAGAACCAATACCAACACCAACTTTGATACCCTGATCAGATGATGAAACAGTATCTGTAACCTCTACTGATAACTTCTTATTTTTAATAGGAGTTTGAATGATATTATCAACCAGAATCAAAGCTTGTTTGTTTGGTTCTGCAATCGTTAGTTTCTGGAAACCAGTTCCTAAACCAGTAAATGTGAAAGGAAGTGCAGTTGAGAGACCAGAAATTCTAAATTTAACGTCGTCTATCTTTTGAATAAACAACTCATCAGGCATGACATTTGTTCCTAACTCCACAGGAGATAGTGAAATATCATTAGTAGGTGATGTACCTCCTATGTATGTTCCAGCGATGGAAATTATATTAGTAGAAGCATATCCAGTTCCACCAGATACCACATCTATGTTGGTAACATCTAAGTTGCCGTCTCTAGTAATATTAAAGACTGCACCAGATCCACCACCAGCTGGCACAGTTGATGGAACGTTACTATATGTTGTTGTGATACCAGTTCTAGTTCCTGTCGTTTTGGTAACAGGGAAAGTGAGGTTGTTAGCTGGAGTTGCACCACCCAAATATGTTCCAGCAATACTTACATTGTCGGTAACAAAATATCCAGTTCCACCGTTTGTTAGAACAACAGCAGTTGATATACATTGACCAGTGGTTTGATCAAAATCAAATCTAACTTGGAATGTAGCACCAGTACCTCTAGTAGAGATGCCAGGTACACCACCTTCTGCCATTCCAAATCCATATAATCTAAAGATTGGGCCTGGAGGATTCTCTGTGACTGCAATTCCAGTAACAGGGCCTGGAATTTGCACATTAAATCCATTCTCAAACATTGCACTACCACCAATACCAGCAGTCTTTACACCCATGATAATATCTTTTGTTCCTGTAGTATGAGATGTAATTGCAATACCAATCTTACTACCACCTTGAACATCCAATTTAACTGCTTGACCAGTCTGGAAGTTATGATTCTGAATATTAAGAAGATTATTTGTAAGATCAACGTTGATAGGACCGCCAGGGCCAGCATTAAATACCTTCTTAAATACAGGAACTCCACCTACAGAAAGTGAGAACTGTTTACTACCAACTAGTGTTCCTGTTCTATCATGAGCACCATTGAAACCAGAAGATATATCATCAAGATTCAAGACTTTATTAGTCTTGTTCATAATGAAACTCTTGATTGGTCTACCTTCGGGGAAGAAGATTCTTTGAACAGATCCATTTGGTAACTGATCATCCTCAGTAACCATAGCAAAGTTATCTCTCTTACCCATATAGATTTCATTATCAATGTTAAGGATAAGATCAACTTTAGTGTCTACTGCCTGAACTTTCATGTTAGTAGACTTGGCGATTCCTACAGTAGCCGCATTAGAGATAGGATCACTTTCTACAATAAGATCTGAAAACTCTAAGAAACCTGATGGGTGAACAATAGATCTTACCGCTTCTTTCCATGTAGTGTATGGTAACTTACTCTTGATTGAATATGAGAACTTCTGGAAGTAGAAGTTATCTGATAACCTCTGACTGAAATCATTGAGGATACCAACGTTCATGTCATTCTTAGAGACTTTATCTCTAGTAACATCAAGAGTCGTCCTAACACTAAATCTATTAACATCTCTTACACTACCTGATAGTTTAGAGACTTCGCCAAATAGTGTATCGCCTGGTAAAAGAGTTCCAATAGTATCTCTCAATCTTAACTGACTGATCATACCGTTCCAACCACCTTCAGAAACAAAACCCTCAAACGCTCTTGATGTTACTTTCTCTCCAGAAACATACTTGGCATCATCAATAATTGTCATATTGAACTTCGCCATATCGTTGAAGTTTACAATAGACCCTAGAGTAAAGTCATCATCATAAGCTCCCAATGTTACAGTAGAAATGCCAGGAGCATCTGACATATCAAATGTAACAGTTGAATTTACGGTATTAACACCAGTTACAGTATAGAAAGAGAAGTCATAATCAGCGGAGTTGAAATTACCCTGCCCTGCGGTTAGTGATGCTGGTTTGAGTCTACAGTTTTCAAGGAATACCTTATCACCAATAGCGAATGGTAACTTAATGTCTGTAGATGCGTATCCTGTTGTGACGGGAATATTGAACTGTTGGTCTAAAAGAAGTTCAGCAGTTACAGTAGTACCACTGTGACTTATAGCATCAATATCATAACCATTGGAATTATTAGTTGTGATAATGCTAAGTGGTTCACTAAACTCAAAAGCATTCTCTATAATCTCAACTTTATCAACAGATCCACCTGATACACTGGCAGCAATTTTTACTTTATCATTTCCACGAACTGCAAGTGTAGGAGGTTGATTATATCTTATACCACCATCCACTACTTGAATCTCATCCATTCTTGCAATACCACTGATATCAACAATAGCAGGGACAGCTAAGAATGGTAGTAGTGTAGGATCAGTAGGATAATCAAATCCGTCCTTGATTCTTTCAAGAGTGTCAATCTGACCTATCTCTGGTGAAGATACTTTTACAATACCATCTTGACCTTGTGTACTAGCAAAACCTATAACTCTAGGAAGGATTGTATATCCCTTGCCTGGGAAGTTAATCTTAGTAGAGTTAATAGGTCCTCTAGCGTTCTTAGAAGAGGTGCTATATGTGATTGTGCTTACACCAACTCTAGATATTAGTCTTTGTGGTTCAAGTGGTTTTTCTTTTAGGTTGAATGTAAATGTGGTATCATCTTTTTTGATAATATTATGATCAGTCGCAAGAACAACAGGTTTGAATGTAATATTGTTTCTGCCATTAACTTCGGTGTCTGATGAACCAAATGTTTTTCTAGTATCAGAAGGAACAACAGGAGTTAAGTTGTAGTATGACTTTCTAGGCCATGCTATGTTAGTTTGGATCTTAACTGTAGCATTTGGGGTTCCAGTTATACCATCTCTTGCAATACTGAATCCAGTGGTATTAGTTCCATTTACATCAAGTCTTTCTTTGAAATTAATGTCATCAAAGAAATCAAGTTTCATGTCTAAAAGACTTTGATCAGATACATCAAATGTAATTGAGTTTCCACTAGTAAATTCTAAAGATGGATTTATTCTAGCAAGATAACTTTGATTATTTGCAGATGCTTCCGTTACTGATGTTATTGCAACAGGATTAGAATCAAATACATCAGACTTGTACTTACAAAGTTTGATTGCATCAGTATCCTCTCTAAGAATGAAATAACTTTCATTATGCACTAAACCAGTGATACTATTTCCACCATCGTAGAATACTACTTTATCGCCGTTCTCTAAGGAGTCATCATTGATATTAATCTTAGTTAAATCAGCGGAGAAGAAAGATATACCAAAACCAATTTTTTCAGTTGTTATTTTAGCAAGAACAGGGTCATATCTGAGGGTAACAGTTTCTGTAGACTGAGGAAGAGCTTCTAGAGTAATTACATCTCCAGTAAGTAATCCATGAGAAGAAGTTACTCCAACTTCACCAAAGAACCTATCTACCTTACTTGTTACTTTAGGATAGTTAGTGGTAAATGAATGTGCAAATCCAGCATTGGAAGCAACAGGGTAGAACCATATTGCATCACCTGTAGTAGGAATACCAGTTGTAGATAGTCCAATAAAGTCCTGATCAAAATTAATTGCATATACATCAGAACCATCGGTTAATGTTTCAGTTCCTACACCAGAAGTTGCACCAGCAGATACTTTTGCCCACACAAGTGAGGTTCCGCCAATACCCATACTGTATGTCAGTTTCTGGCCAGTGAAGAACTTATGACCTTTGATGTAGATGTTTTGTTGAGGAACAAATCTGTTTTCTACACTTTGTTGAACAGCTGTGCTTAGACCAGTGAGAGTAATTGTGTAATGTGTGCCTGTAGAACCCAAACCCACAGTTTGTAGTGGATTGAAATAGGTAATAGTATTCTCAAAGGTGAATCTAGTTACAGTTGATTGTCCAACAGGGAAAGAGAACTTAGTTGGTTTTAAAACAATGTTGTCAGTGCCTACTGCATGTGTCATAGCAGCACCAACATAGTTTTCTCTGTTTATGTAAAATCTAGAGAACTGTTCATCAATACCAGTGATTGTAAATGTCTCAGTTCCTATTCCAATGGTATCATTGACCTCAAAACCATCTACGTCTGTTACATAGATGTTTGTACTAACACCTGATACACTAACATTTCCTAATTCTCTTGCAAGACCAGTTTTTCTGGAAATAACATTGACTTTTCTAGGACCATTGAATTCTGTGAAGTCAGCAGTGCTGATACCACTTAAAATAACAGTCTCACCATCTGTAATCTCATGTGGTACACTTGTAATACCAGTAATTGTATTTCTTGTCTTTACAAGCTCAGTTTCACGGAAAGTAGAGACTCCAATTTGTACGGTGTCTACTTCTTTACCTAAAACAGACCCAACAACGATATTTGCACCAGTTCCGTTAGTACCAAAGTTATCAAGCTCCAATAAGTCATCAACTTTGTATCCATCACCTCTAGAGAAGATTGTTACAGACGAAATACCAGAACTCTTAGTTTTAGTAACTGAAAACTCTTGTTTTAGAGCATCTTTAACATCATCAATCAAATCATAGTCGGAATTACCATATGAGAGATAATATGGAGCTACATTTCTTGTAAGTTCTCTTTCGGTGATGTCAATGTCTTGATTAAAGAAAGTTACGAAGTTTTCTTCAATAGGAGTGTCTTTAAATGACCCACCAACCAAATATGGGAATTTTGGTTTAGCAATACCACTAGAGTCAACGTCTACGCTGTAGAAGTAAGCATATACACCATCTGGATACTGTGGAGTAACGCAATAACGCCCACCGTGTACGTCTAGGTCTCCTGAGTTGTCAAAGATGTAATCATTGGTGAAATATCCAAAAGCAAAGCCAGGAGGTCTTAAACCCGATCTAAGAGTGGTATCAAGAATGTATCCTGACTGTAATCTTTGTATTGCTCCTCCTGTTGGAGTCTGATAACCATAAGGACCGTAAATTGGATTACCATCATAAGCAAATCCGAGTATAGGTGAGTGGAAAGCATTAGGTGTCTCTAAATTACCAGAATCAATGTTGTCTCCAAGTTGATATCTAAGTTTTTGTGGAGGATAGATACCTATTGTCTGTAATTGGAAGGCAGGGTTAGTACTTGGCTTTGTAAGTAGTGAATCTGCATCATTGATGATAGCATCGTTTTTCTGAACTTGGTTTATCTTCCATTCACGAACATCTGCAATGAATTTAGCAGACTTACCTCTGTTTTGTAAATCTAGAGTAGTATCACTTGATCTATACCCAATACCACCATCAAGAATCCTTACACCAGTGATTTTATTGTCTGTAATGATTGGTCTGATATCTGCAAAGTCTCCTGTGGGACTAAAGACATTAATATCCGAGTCTTCACGGTATCCTTTACCAGAAGCAAGAATTTGAACGTCTACGATAGATCCACCAATGATAATTGGCTTTAATAGAGCGTTGAATACAACAGTTGAGATACCAACATCAGGTCTTCTATGGAAATCCATGATATTAGTGCAACCATAACCAATGCCACCCTCTTCCAAGTAAACACTCTCGATAGATCCAAGAACTAAAGGTTCAAACTCTGGTTGAATTGCGGTTGTGCTACCAATAGCAGATAAACTCTCTACATTTACAATAATAGGAGGATATTTGATTGTATGTTTGCCAAGTCCAATACTACGAATTACAGTTGTCTTATTTTTGTTATAATTGGTAAGATTTCTTTGTGTAGCAACTCCAACATCGCATAATCTAAATCTATTAGAGTCAATTACTTTAACTGCATATTGAGTGGTTGTGGAAAGTCCACCTATAGCAGTTCCATCTGTTGAATACTCAACAATTTCGCCATTATTGAAATTATGATTAAATGCAAGGATATAATCGTCTGATGTACTGATACCAGACTGCACATCACCATTAGTTGGCCTACCCTGTACAATAACTTTCTTGTTTGAGTATCCAGAACCCTGTTCTTTAACATAAATTTTGGTTATTGTGTTTTTAGCAGTTACCGTTGTAAAACTATGGAAACCAAAACTGATATTTCCGATATTTACAGTATTAATACCTGACTTAGCATCTTCTGGTGTTTTGTGTAACTTAATTTTCTTATCATTGATTACACCAGCGAAATAAGTTGCACCATCAGTGACGTTAACAATAGGAGTGTTACCTCTTGAGTCATATACAATAGGTTCACCTAATTCAAAGTTATGTCTGTCGGGGAAAGTGATACTTTCATCAAATGTATCAACAGATGTACCATCAGCCTTGAAGTTAGCTACAATACGACCTCTAACTAAGTTAGACTCAAGGACGGCACCAGTTCCGTTACCACCTTCAACAGTAATCTTGGGTTTTTCTTGATATCCGATGCCAGGAGCAACCAATTTAACTTCTCGGAAGGATCCAGTAACATTAGCATGAGCAACACAACCAGTTCCTTGTTGATCGTTGATGACGAGTGGAGGTCCTGAGATAACATCGTAGTCTGTGCCTGAATTTGTAACTTTAATATCAGTAATATCACCGTGGAAGATCTCTTCATCAAAAACAGTCGGTGGAAATAGTTCAACACCGTTTGCCAATAAACCTACTGGTTTGTTATTGATTAATCTCTGGTTTGGATCGTCAAAGAGATTTTTTTGTTTATATAAAGGATACTTTCTAAGTATCTTCTGGTTCTTAAGTGTTTTGTTTTCCCATCCTGACTTATAGATGAACTGGCCAGAAGTATTAGTTCTTACTGCAATATACTTTTTAGCAAATACGTCAGAACCACTATATGACAAGTAAAACTCAGTTTGGTTGATTGCAGTTACAAAATAGATACCACTACTGATGCCACTGTTAGTTGTATTGTCCCAATAAATCTTATCACCAGTTACATAGTTGTGATTTAGTGGAGGAGGTGTTGATAGAGTGACGTTGGTTGGGTCAAATGATCTGAGGGTATAAGTAAACCCACCGCCTAATAAAGGTGTCCCAAAACCGTCCACAACCTCAACTGTAGAACTTTTTACGAAGACTTTATTATCAGTTGCAAAAATAGGATAGTTAGGTAAACCAGAAGATGCAACGTAGAAGAATTCTTGAGCCTTATCTAAGTAACTATTCTGAATACCAACAGGAAAGTCATCTACGCCTGGGAAATATCCTGAGTTGTGAGATGATTTAGTAACTGTCTTTGTAATTACTGTTGATTCTACTGGAATGGCTGTGGCAGTCTGAACAACAATCGTATTCGCATAAACTTTAGAAAGATTAGTTGCATCATACTCAATATCTTTGATTGTGATGCTAGAAGTGTCTCCAGCTTGGTTTCTAATGACTAATTCTTCACCAACATAGAAAACGACGGAATCAAAAAGGTTAATTCTATAAGTATTGACGTTTACTTGACTAATATTAGAAATACTGTGACTTGAAGGAATATTATAGATCCAATTATTGAATTGTGGAACATCACCTAAGTCTCTACCAAAAGAAAGCAACTTGAGTTTATCACCAACTTGCATATTGGTAGATTGACTCGTATCTGCTTCACCAATAACGTTTACAATTCTAAATTGCAATAATGAGGTTTGTCCAAAACCAGCATAAGCGTATGCAAGTTTATTTTCAAGAATATCTGCACCAAAAACCAAAGAAGTTGTAATACCACTAACTCCTAAGAACTGGTTTATGGTTTTATCGTTATAAGTGATGTTTAGGAAGTTAGATCCTTTTGTAGGTCTTACAAGAAGACTTCCTGATTGACCAAATCCAACTGTAGAGTCAACTACAATAGTGCTTGATCCAGAACCAACAATTTCAAGTGCTTTTGTTTTACCAGGCACTTCAAAGCTACCATCAAATGACGTAGCATCTAAAGATAACTCATAAAAGTCAGTTTGATTGATTGGTCTATATTCAACATTGTAGATTGAAGCACTTACAGTACCAATTCCAGCAACATCTTGAAATAAGAAGTTACCAATAGATTGTAATGGTTGTCCACCGAATAAATTTTCAACTAAAATATGTTTAGTTTTGAAATATACGTTTGCAGAGGGTGTAAGTGTATTTTCAACAGGTTTTATAAGTTCAATGTCTTCACCATATAGAAGTTTAAAGAGAATCTGATATGAAGAGTCAGTTCCCTTCGACATATAGAAGTCTTTTGCCCTAGTTAAGATGTTTGTGACAGATACTCCACTTGTAAAAGATCTATCTTCAAATCCAGGCAAGAATTCAGTCTTAAATTTAGAAAAGAATGTCTGTAAGAATAAATTACTTAAATTTACAACAGTAGATCCACTAGCATGTGCATTTGCCTCAGTAATTGCAAAGCTTAGGAACTCTTGATTATCTTCTCTTGATATTTGATCAATACCACTAAACCCTCTAGAGCATCCTAGAAACTGTGTATCATTTTTCGAGGTATATGTAATAACTTCGTTGTCAATCTTCAACAAACCATAAGTATCAGGCCAACCAGTAGTGGAAGTTACGTTTATAGTTGTTGATCCAGCAAAACAGGCTTGTGTAAGCTCAGTAGATGCTATTAAAGTCTCATTATTGAACGCACTTATCTTTCTATACTCAGCAAGGTTGTTTGCTAAGTCAGTTGTACCAGACTGATGTTCCTGTGATTCGTAATATTGGCTTAAAAAATCTTTGAATAGCGGAGATTCCGCATTTAAGAACTCAGGAATCTGAGACTCAATGACATGAGAGATTTTTACTCTTTTAATATCTGTCATTTATCGTGTGTAGATTGACTCGCTAGCGTAACTAGATGTTGTGACGTAAGAAGTAGCAGAAGTATTCTCACCAGAGGATACAACGTCAGGAAGTGCATTAACAGAACTATTTGTAACGTCTAATTGTAGGTAAAGATCTTTAAGTGCAATAACATCGTTAGATTGAGGTATTGCCTCAACCTGTATTAGACCATTTGTTAAAGAAGTCCCTGTTATATTTACCACATCCAAATTAATCTCTCCGTGAATGTAATCTACCGTCCCAGCGTCGTTCTTAACAATAAGAGGAAGGTTATTTACAAGTTTGAAGAAGATAACCTTACCAAAGTCAGTTCCAGCTGTAGGAATGTCACCCATGTAAATTGTTCCACTAACATTAGCTACTGTAAATCCTGTAGAACGTATTCCATATCCATTACGTTGTTTGAAAAAGGAGTTTCCGTAGCAAAGTTCATAAGTTGCAAAAGTATTGAGTTCAGGCGCAATGTCTCTTCTCATTTTTACCTTTGTAATGTTAGAAGTAACACCTCTTGCAGAGTCATCAATCAATCCTTGAATTTTACTATACTTAAATCTACCACCAAAAGCATTAATATCAGAAGATTGAGAATATGAGGTCAAAGTTCTGGTTACAGAAGTAATTAGCTCAGTTGTATCAGAAACTGCGTTACTGTTATAGTAAACAGAAGTGTCTACTTCAATATAAAGATACTTAAGATCAATAATTTCTGGTTTAATACCAGCAATCGAATATTGTTTGAGTTGCCTAGCAATATCGTCCTTTGTAATCTGTGAAAGGAAAGAACCATTCTTCGGTTTGATGGAAATAAAGACTTTTCCATACTCAGGTGGATCTAACTCCTCTCCACCGTAGGAGGTCACAGATTCAACGTTAGGATATACGAATGGAATTATACCTGTGTAGTCATTCGCCGTTACTGCACGGTATTGTGAGGAGTATATACGAGGTGCTAGGTATTTGATTGTACTTACATCTTCAACATCGTCACCATCGCTAGATCTTTGTGCAGTTCTTAAGACAGAAATACCAGATGTTACAGATAGTCCCTGATCGTCTTCCAAAACTCCAACAAATGAGAAGTTTCTAGCATCATTTCCAGATCTTCCATTAGTTACAATGTAGTTAACAGTAATTGTAGCTCCACCAGGCGGTTTTTTACCAATAATTCCGTCTCCAAACAAAATTTCATACTGTTCGTCTTCAATTTCTTGAATCAAGAAGAGTTTTGACGTAGCATCGACTCTTAAAATGTTGTTGTATAGCGTGTATATCTCTTTTGTCGTAGATTCAACTGTAATACGAATAGAAGTGGTGTCAATATTTGCGTTTGGAAGTATAAAACGTTGATTTGGAATTGAATAATCAACTTGGAAACTCTTTTGAAGGTAAATTCCTTCGTAAATATTCAAATTACTGAAAGTAGCAATATTATTTTCGTTTGTAGTAGCAACAAAGTCGTCAGGAATAGAAAAAATGTAAGAACCACCAACCTGATTACCCAATGCAACCTGTCCAGCCTTCAAAGTTACGATTCTTGTGTCATTCAAACCCATGTCAACTGTAAAATTGACGACTGCCTTAGCAGATCTACTTGATCTAGGTACATATCCAATGTTTCTAGCAAGTGAAACTACGTTTTCACGCAAAGTCGCACTGTCTAGGAAGCACTCGTTCACTGCCATGTTGGTATTATAGGCAGTAACGTAACTATTATACGCTAAAAGATCAATTAGAGTCGAAAAGTTAGACCCTTCAAAGTCAAAATCAGCAAAATCACTGTTTACTCTGAGGTAATCCTTAATCTGTTGCCTAAGATCACCGAAATCTAGGTTTGTGAACTGGTTAAAAGACATTATATTCTAGTTGATTGGAGAATGAATTCTATTTGTTGACGTGCCGCAGTCAATCCAACGATATCATACTTGATTTGTATTTCTAAATCGTTACTATTAGTGACATATGTGACTTGTACCTTGGCATTTGCTACTCTTGGTTCAAAGTTTTCCAACAAAAGGAAAATATCATCTTCTAATTCATATGCCATAGCTGCATTTGGAAGTTCAAACAGCTGTTCTTCAACTTTACTACCCAACAGTGGGTTGAAAAATCTCTCTCCTAGCTTTGTTCGTACCAAATTTTGCACAGAACGCTTGATAGCATCCTCATTTGAGTAAGCTCCTATGTCATCTGTGACAGGATGCTTCGCAAATGTTAAACTAATATCCTTAAAGGGAACACTTGTATTGAGTTTTTTGTCAATTAGTGCCATTTTTTAGCAATTCCTAAATTTATCTAACTCTTGTTCTATCAATTCTTGCTTTCTTTTCTTATCATTAGCGTCATCGCCAACGACTTCACGCAAAATTGTATCATCATTTTCTGGTTTTTCTATAAAACCATCATCAGGAACGCTAAATTGTGTATTTTTTAGCTTCATTAAGGGCAAGTATACTATTCAAATTCTATTTAGACACAAAAAAAGACCCTTTTAAAGGGTCCTTAAAGTTTTTTAGGTATTTTCTAACCAGCAGCGAGTGGTGATTGTGAGTCATTTGTGTTTGCAGCAGCCTTTTTTCGTGCTTGAGCACTCACATCATACTGTCCTTTCACACTTCCGCTACCAAAACCCTGACTTTCAACGTTATGGGGAGCTAATTTTGGATCTGAGTCTGCCATCTTTTAACCGTTTTCTTTTTATTTATCAATCTGAGCTCGTAATCGGTCTGGAGAGATACCTTCTTCAAGGTAAAACTCCAATCTGGTCTGTGCTTGATCTTTAGTAAGACCTACATCTAGCTTAGGATTGTTCACACACCAACCAGAAGTACCCAATTCGACTACTTTGTACTTAGCTTCCATTAGATTATCCTTGTTTTCTCGTGACCAACACGGATTTTAGGATCAATCCAGATCTCCATACCCGCTTCTTTTGCATCAAGACAGAATGAAACGTCTTCTCCACACATATCTTGTACTTCTCCTGAGTCAAAGACTTGCATTTTAGGTGCAAACCAAGGATACTTCATCTCTTTATGCTCAAATACACCGTTCTTGATGAGTAACCAACCAAATCCTGTGTAGTCAACTGTGAAAGGCTTGCGTCTACGAGAGATAGACTCGATAGTTTCGTGATTCATCACTCCACCGTTCTTTGCAAAGTCCTCTTCTTCTAGCCAGTGTGCAACAGATGTAGTTTTTCCATCCTCTGTGCAGTACCAACCACCAGCAATATCCTTTTGCATCCATACTAAACGATAGAACTTCTCTGTATCGAATACGATATCGGAGTCAATCCATAGTTGGTAGTCATATTTTAGTTTTCCGTCCCAAGGAATCTGGTCTGGGCCTCTTAATACGTTTGCACCAAGGCACTTGCATCTTGCAAAGTTAACCATTGATGAGTAATCTTGTGAAATTTGAATGGAACTACCATTCTGAACTAGATCAAAACAAAGTTGAACGAAGTTCTTGAGGAAGATATATGATACTCCTCTGCCTGGTAGACAGAAAACTATTGCTTTTCCTTTTGCTAATGCTTTTGCTTCCTCTAGATTAAAATCGTCTTCAACCTTTTTAGTCTTAGGAGCATTTGCTTTTACTGTAAATCCTTTTGCCATAACATGTTATCAGTACATAGTTAGTATAACACTGATCACTCAATCTGTCCAGTGTCTTATTATATAGTCGTTAATTCTTAACAACTTTTATCTCCTCTGTACGGAGATCATCACTCGGATAATGTTTAAAATATTCGGTAATATATTCTAGCTTATGTTTAATATCGTGATGCGGAACCTTTTCCATAATTAAGTTCTCGCCAATGTAAACGTTATAGGTACTCATCTTCCCATTCAGCAAGCATGTCCTCTAGGTCTTTGCGAATGTCGGGATGGTACATTAAGTGATTATCGTTTTCAAGGCGAAACTGAACAGATTCGTAGATGTATTCTAGTGTTTTGACATCGAGATCGACATTCATTTCGGGTTGTATGTTCATTATGTTTCTATCTATACATTTTGGTTTCTTAGAGGCGTGTACGTTCGATTTTTTTTGTAAGTTTCTCACGATATTTTCTACGCCCATTCACAACCTTTTCCATTTGTTGTTCACTATATCTAGTCGTGTAATATCCTTTGTTTGCCAAGAGTTTGGCAGAGTCGTCCAAAGAAGAAATTTTTTGAACCATGACTATCGTAAATAACTGATCAACCTTTGTAAGTAACCATAAGTCTTTCCCCTGACAGTTCAAGAAAGTATTCAGAGCATCAACTCCACCACCTATACTATCGGCCGTGATATGATTTGCATTACTGTGTGCAGCGACAATCACTACATCCTTACTGCCATCAAACTTATCACATTCTTCTGACACCACTTCCCAAAAGTCATATGCAGAGAAGTAGTCATATACCTTTCTAAAACCGAGACGCTTCTCATCTCTCGCCTTCTTTGCAAAGGGACAACGAGGTCCATTATAATCAGGACTAATTGGATCAGACTCCTGTAGATGTGCAATCCAATCGTTCGTAAAGTCCTCTAAATGATCAAGTGGGTGACTAATAACTCTGCTCCTCCAACTTGCAATCATCTCCTATACAAGAAGAGAACGACAAACTATCTGTATGATACGAACGATATAACTTCGCCCATATCAAATCAAACTCTTCCTCAGTTAAGTTCTTAAACAAACACTTATCCTCGAAATAAATGTGATAAGACTTTACTCCTTTATCCGTTGTGGCACTTGAATAGTCCATGACCCTCCTTTTAAATCTACCATCTTAAACTTCTTCTTGTTACGCTCAATCTCTAATAACCATGACTCATTCATTTCACTGCCATACTCAATAGGGTTCATGCCCTTGAAATCAAGTATTGCAGTATCTACCATGAAGAACAAAGTATCCCAAGTTAACGTATGCTGTAATGCACTTGCTATCTGTTCAACTTCATACTCACTGAGCTCTTGATTGATAACTCCAGAGCGGATTTCTACCAACTCAGTTAAATCAATCACTATCCTGTTATTCTTATATATCGCCATAATGTGTTCTTTACAATTCCTTAATCAAAAGATATACCTTCCTCATCAGGAAGATCAAGTAGTTTCTCTTCAACCCAATGCTCTTTATTATCAATACCAGCTGCTTCTACATACTGCATGATATGTCTATCCACTTGCTTGTAGATAGGATGTAAGTCAATATCCATTCTGATATCATGAGCTATCTCTGCCACTTGCTTTTCTGTTAAACAATGATCAGGATGAAGAAGATCACAACAAGGGATCCTCTTCTCAATCAACTGATTAATGTTTATACGAATCTCATAGTCGTTATAAACCGCCATTAAAAGAACCTACCCTTTGTTCCATAGTTTACGATACCGATTGCTGAACCTATACAAAAGGTCATCAATACAAGTGTTAATACAACTCCTTCAATCATGTGCTTTCCTGTTTGTTTACTCTTTAAGTATAACACAACCCCTGCCCAGAGTCAACCTACTGGGGCATTTTTTATATACTGAATTTTTTTAAATACGAATAATATATAGCTCTCGATTTTGGTTCGTTGTAGGTTAGGGACTTATCGGTTTTTATAACACGGAACATAATAAACAAAACACCTGGCTCAAAGGGTGTTGAGTGTGTCCCTAGAATTCATCTAGGGCAAGGTCATTCATCTCAAACCATCCGAGGTTTATCTGAAGTGCATTATGTAGATCAGGTGCATCTACGTTATAAGGTAGAGACTGGATAAGGTCATACAGTTTAATGTTTAGATCATGAACTTGGTCCTCTGTTAATCCTGTGTAAGGTGTTCCGATTGCGTTTCTCATAATGTCCTTATGTTTGTTATATTAATATTATACACACAAAGACCCCACCGATGGTGAGGCCATGTGACAGTTTACAAACTGGTCCAATAGGGGTTGATTATCCTGATGTTCTCAAGTAGGCTCTGTCATTACCCTCTATAATGCTTCTTTCTGCCCTAGTGGCACGGCAGTTGTAGGCCTGCCCTCTGCGGTTAGTGTTAGACCTCGGCCCCTTAGTCATGCTGAATATAAGTTCGTCTCGGCGTGCCTTCCGTGGCTTTAACTTAGTATAGGTTACTTGGCGGCCATCGGCTAATGTGAATTGCTTTTGGCTGAGTATGTTGTTTTTGGCCATGTGTGTTTGTTTAATTAGGTCCATTATAGAATAAAAAAGGCCCCCTGTGTGGAGGCCGTGTGCCAGTTAGTGTACTGTACTATGCGACTGCCAACTCGAATCCGTCGGCGAAGTCTTGGCGATTGCCTTTGAAGTCTGCCACGAACCAGTCCCAGTTACGCTGGATTACGCTGAATCCTGTAGCAAACTCATTACATAAAGCGTTTAAGCGTGACTTAGTTGTATTAGACTGCCACCCGCCATCGAATAGTACAAGCGTATCATTAGTAACTGTGGCAATGTGATTACCGTGTAGTTTGATAATCGCCTCACTCTGTCCTTGAGCGTTAATGCTGTGAGTTACTGAAGTGTTTGAAGATCTGAAGTCTCTGCCGTTTCTGATAGCAGTGTTCATGTTCTTTTCAATTACTCTCATGTTAATAAGTGATGTTTGTTTGTATGTACTTATTATAATGCCTCATGATGCCAATACAACAGGCCATGTGCCAGTTTAATAAGTGGCACACTCATACGCTGAGATGGTTGACAAGTGCGCTCCGATGCCCTATAATTGGTCCATAAGAGATTTGGGGTAAGATCTATAAACTTTTCGACACTTCCCCTGCTCCGCAATAATTGTATCAGAATGTTACAAAGTCCCTTCTATCATACTTGACAGAATTCCGCAACTCCCCTTGTGCCAGTTCATAAAGTGGCACAGTACTGGTTGACTTCCGAGGGTTTTCGTGTTATAATGCCCGCCAAGATGTCTATAAGAACTCGCATTTAATTCGCTTTATTTAAGTATAAAATGTATAAAGAGATAATAAACACTTATATGTTTATTTTACCTTTTTTAAATATTACTTAAATATGCAAGTATAATGCTTAAATGAAGCAAATAGGTATCAATTCCCCGCTTAAAGTTCGCTCTGAAGTTCATGCACTTTGCTTAGAGTTTGCTTCAACAACCCATACATATTTCCCTTACAGTTTGCTTCACTAATTGAATCGTAATTAGCAAGACTTTCTAACACTAACAACTTGATAAGTGAGAGTTCTTGATTATCAAATAGTGGGGCATCTAGCAGGGAATTGTTTATATTATGGGTCATACGATTCCACTTCAATTTCTGTTACATAACCTTCGTAAATGTCATCACTAAAGTTATCATCACTATCGGATAATCTCCTTATGAATGCTTCACTATCCTCGAAGCACTTATTGACAGTTTGCTTTACTTTATCCACTATATTGCCTCCTTAGTTGTTACAGTACGATAGGCAATCTCTCCCAGATTTTCAACATATAACGACTTTATTCTCTCTCGGTTCTTATCATTTAACTCTAGCAGTTTATTCCAATTCCAGTTACTTGGAGGCAAACAATTCGCTTCACTAACTGTAAAGTCCAAAGTAACACGATAGCGGGTTACTTTCTTACTTGATTGTACTTGAGAATCCATAAGATTGAGGCGGTAGATTACATTTAATTCTAACAGATATTGCACTAAATGTCAACTAAGCACGATATTTCCCTTCTTATGTTGTTATTTAGTGGGGAAACTTACCACGCTTATGTAATACTTAAGCGGTGTTATTCTTCTAAAAAAAATTCTTTCCGCCTCAAAGTGACTAGGATAATGTAAGACTAATAAAGACGAATTACACGATAAAATTGTTAATTAGTGGAATTATAACGATTGGCACTAGGCGAGACGTACACCACTAAGTAACAATTAAAGACTATTAATCACTCATTAAACTGTCAACTAAAGTTTAAAGATTTAATCTCATAGTCATAATTAGATTCTGATACTTTACCACTATTAGAAGCAATAGTATCGTCTAATACATTGACTAGACTCTCATCTATAGCAATTAGTTCTGTGATGTATTCATCTTCAAAAGCGCCTCCGTTATCCTCAAATAGAGCGTGCTTTTCTCCTATAGCAAGTTCTCTCAAAATTTGCACTTGATAAAATGTTAATGGAACATTTACTGTTACATCACTAATTTTTGAAGTGTTCATGAATTTTTCCTCTTTTTGTTGTTTTTGTTGTCTCTTACCATTTTATTAAACTTGCGTGACTCACTCGGACTCATACCGCAAAAATAGTTTAATAGATTGCCTTCGTATCTGTCGGCGAGGTCAAATAACTCTTTATCCATTATAAGCACTCACTAGGTGGTAAACCGATTGAAGCGATAGCATTGTCAAGTGCATCAAAATCAAGTTCTGGATCATCAAAATCAACTCCAGCAGCATGATCTACTCCCCACTCTGCAACTTCAAAAACGAAATCTTCAAAGTTCTTACATACCCATGCAACATTTTCAAAGTTCTCAACTTCTTTGATTCTGTTTATTAGTCTGTCTGTTTTGGTCATTTTGAAAAACCTCTGTTTGTTTGTTATACTACTATTATAGGGCAGTGAGATGAAAAATCTACACTGCTTGTGCCACTTTGATTACTGGCACATCATCTATTGACACTCCGCACCCAAGTATGTTAGAAAAAATAACGTCATCTAAAACCTTTTTTAATCTAGTTGCCTTCTTACTGTTAACAACATAGGTTAAGAATTCTTCCATTAAGAAATTAGTCTCATTACTGGTAGCATCAACTAGAAAATCGTTTTGATAAACAACTTCCGCAAATTTCTCTCCATTAACTGTTAGAATAGTTTGCCTTGAGTTAATCGCCTTTACTTCAATATCATTCATTTTAAGATACTTTCTTTGATTGAGAGCATCAACTATTTTCTTTTCTGTTTTGTACATGAACATTACACCGCCTCCAGATCACTTAAATATGCTTCAACTGTCATTATTTCATAGTCATTAATGTAAGTACTCACAACAGCATAGTTACTACTTCTATCCAATAGGACTACACTGCCCTCTAGATCATCATGTATTTTGGACTTGACGTTAGTACCAAGTTTGATAACTTTTTTCTTTTCTAACTCTTCACACTTGTTCATTAAGTCTCTTAACTTTTGAACATCACTATTAAATTGTTCAGTAGAATAAGGCATAGTTGTTTGTTTGTTATACTACTATTATAGTAGCGTGAATATGAGATTCAAGTGGCAGTGTGCCACTTTATAAAGTGTCCTAGTGTGACTTGTGTTTCATTAACTCGCCTGTTAGAGTATCCCTTACAAGTGAATATGCAACTTGATAATCTCTAGATACATCACAACAGTATTGAACAGCACCGTCCAAGTCATCAGTATAAACGTGAGTAATACCTAGATCATGAGATTCTGTTTCGATCTCATATCTGAACTGGTCAGTAGGATTAACGTAAGTCATAATGCCTTTGAATGTCTATATTACTATTATAGTGGATAGGACTAGAATTTAGTCCTTGCTTGTGCCACTTTGTCAACTGTCATACGACCCATAAACTGAGCAGGTCTTTTTGTATTGATAGTTACAGCATAGTTATTTTCAAGTAAAATGTCGATCTCCTCCGCCATGTCATATACATTAATAGGTGCTTTTTCAAAAGTCTTACCTTTATAAGTGACTACCTTAAGTTTAACATTCTTACTGACTTCAGTACCATAAGGGATAAAATACTTAACGTCATAATAGTCAACAACTGTATTAAGTGATTCAGATTGAAATTGCATAATTCCCTATGTTTGTTTATACTACCATTATAGTAGCATGAAATCCAAAAACCACTGCTAGTGTGCCAGTTTGATAAGTGGCACACAATGGGTTGACTTTCCTACCATTCTGGTTTAGGTTGACTTGCTTTCTTTTTTGCTACTTTCTCTTCTTCTCTATATCCAATAGCATTGACTCTATCCTTAAGTGACTTAATTTCTTTAACTTCATAATATTCGCTAGTGCGGTAATATTTTACCATACTACCGTAATAATCATCAAGAGCGCAATTAATAATACTTAGTTCATCTAGTGTTACATCTAATTTCATTAATCTGCCTCCTCTACTTCATAAATTTCATAGTCATCATCATCTAAAAATTGCCAATCTGTGTTACCATTAAGAGCAAGTAATTCTGCTTCTTGACTATCTTCCGCTTCAATAAAAGCAACATAATTTGTTACTCTTGTAGCGGTAACTCTATATTCATTCATGTATCCAATTCCCCTCTGAATCGTAGTCTCCTTCAGTAATGGACTCTAATCCATAAGGGTCAACATCATTAACAACTGATTGAATACCAGTATAGTCACGCCCCTGTAAACGATAGACTTCTTTTTGTTGTTTTAAATCCTGATCTAATCGGTAACATAGTTCACAATTAAGTGCCATGTACTTGTTTTTGTCGTCACTATTCTCTGAATAGTGGAATTGTAAACACTCTAACAAGTATTCAAGTTCTCTAATCGCAAAGTTCATAGTCACTGCCTCCATAAAATAGTTGATAATACAAATCGTTTTTCAAATCGAAAAACTCAAAATCGGATTCCTCATAAGACTTGAGCACCGCTTCATACACTTCTTGATTCATGCTAGTGCCTCCTCGAGCAAGTCACTCATACAAGTGAGATCAATAACATCACTTATTCCAAGTGAATTGTCATTATCAATAGCGAAGTCTAAAGCATTCTTTAGATCGGATACTCTACCACTATCAAAAGTAAGAGTGATTGAGTTAGTGTTTGGATTTCTTTTGAAATTCATGTAACTTTGTTTGTTATACTACTATTATAGTAGCATGAAATCCAATAACAACCACTATTGTGCCAGTTTGATAAGTGGCACACACTAGGTTGACTTTTGTAAGTAAATCGCCATATACTCTTCTCTAGTGAGAGTTTCTTCTTGCTCTGTATCCATATTCAATACAACATCATAGGGATAAAATCCATAATATTTGTAATGATCTCTTACATAGTCTCTAATCTGTTGATCTCTACTCATTTAATTTTCCTCATTTTTGTAATAATGTCGTATGATATGTAATTTTTGATATTACTTTCATAAGGATCGGATTTTAACTCTACTCTGCCTTTCATAGCAATATAAGTTGGTTCAAATATCTCATAGAGTCTATTGAACTCATTATCAGTTAGTGTTAAAGTTTTCATTCTGATAAATCCTCGAATAGTTCTTCAGTTAGTCTAATTGCTTCCAGTTCAGATAATTCTGGGTGCTCTTCTAATACTTGTTCATACAATGATTCAAGTATGATCTCATTCTGTAAACAACTCATTAGTAATTGCCCTCCTTGATATACTGTAATGTTAAGACTTCCATTTCTTTTTGTAAGTCGCCTGCAAATGGTTTTACATCACTATGAATTGTACTCCAAGCATTCTCCATAGCGTTATTGATTTGATAACCCTTCAATACTACACCGATTTGGTGCATATTGTATGTTTGATTTGGAATTACTTTTTTCATAGTACCTTTGTTTGTTATACTACTATTATAGGGCAGTGAAACTGAATTTCAACTACCCATGTGCCAGTTTATTAACTGTCACAAGCACTATTGATAAACACACCT
>Ga0209232_1000289_pt1 | contig 32174 bp, 36 predicted proteins | sample ETNvirenome_2_60_FD_184066 | JGI IMG/M metagenome (GOLD analysis project Ga0209232, IMG submission 184066) | Marine viral communities from the Pacific Ocean - ETNP_2_60 (SPAdes) (version 2) | ecosystem: Environmental > Aquatic > Marine > Oceanic | place: Pacific Ocean | collected 2013-06-22
AAAAACTGCATCTGCGTGTGCTATACCACCACTAGAAGCACTCGTAACTTCTATGTTTGATGCTTCCCAACTAGACAGGGCAGATCCAAATTTTTCTGTTACTATGCTGCGAGTTATAGTCTGAGTAGTATTCTCAGTTCTATTACTAGAACCAGTAGTCCACGTTGGTACTCCGTTTGCATAGCAAGGAGCAACTAAAAATAAACCTAGTAAGAGTAACTTTTTCATTTGATGCCTACTTTGTTGTTCTTATTATCTACTATAACTGATTTTTTTCCGTTGCCATTCTTACCTTTTACAGAAACCCCATAGCTGCTAGCAATATTTCCTACGAGTCCTGCTGCAAAGGTGTCTAACCTAATTCTTTCCATATATCCAAGAGTCATCACAGATAAACTCCAACCCAGAATAATTATGCGAACAAAATGTCCAACATAATCTTGACTTTCCTTTTCTTCTTCTTCCATAAAAAGTTAAGACTCTTGTCTAATACTAGCAAGTTAGCTATGTTTGGGAAGTAACACACAAAACTATGCTAAAAATACTAAAACCAATACTGCTAAAGTTCTTTACCACAACTGCTGTAAAGAGATTAGTGGTGGACTTACTTAGAGGAATCTGCAAACAAACCACAAACACACTAGATGACAAAGCTGTAGATATGTTGGAGCAACAACTGTTTCCTAAATTAAACTGATGACCCATCAAGAGTTCTTTCAAATACTAAAAGGTCAACCACCTGCGGAAGTAGCGTTTGAAATTGAACTTAAATGCAGAGAAATAAACGAATTACCTGACCTAGTTATAAAACAACACTGCTTTGACTTAGTAAAACAAGTTAAAATGCAAGACATGGTTTTGATAACTGCTCTTATGCACATCTCAGAAACAGAAACACTGTTGTATAAGTATGAGACAGAGTTAAGACGCTATAGAAAACAAACAAAACCAAATCTTTTTAATACATTACGTCAAAAGATATTTGGCAATACACCTAAAAAGTGATTATATTAAACAAAAAAGCTAGTAATCATGGATAAAAACTTAAAGATATTAAAAAGTTTGCACCTTGAATTAGCAAAAGACTTGTTAGATAAGGTAAGAAGTGGCGAAGCAAAGGCAGGAGACTTAAACGTAGCTAGACAATTTCTAAAAGATAATGGTATCGAGTGTATTCCTGTAGAAAATAACCCAATGGAAGACCTAATGAACAACTTACCAGACCTAGAAACTATCCCTTCTAGCGAACTATAATTGCACCCATTACCAGAAAAGCTACAAGACTTTAGATACTTCTTAATCGTTACTTGGAGACATCTAAACCTACCAGATCCTACCCCTGTTCAGTTAGATATAGCCGAATATCTACAATATGGTGCTAGAAGAAAGATCATACAGGGGTTTAGAGGTGTAGGTAAGAGTTGGATTACTTCTACTTACGTTGTTTGGAGACTAAGAATAGACCCACAACTAAAGTTTCTAGTGGTATCTGCCAGTAAAGACAGGGCTGATAATTTTACAACCTTTACTATGCGTCTTATAAACGAGATGCCTATACTAGCTCCACTAATCCCTAGAGATGACCAGAGAAACAGTAAGGTAAGTTTTGATGTAAGACCTGCCAGTGCCGATCATGCCCCTTCCTGCTCCTCTAAGGGTGTGCTATCGCAGCTTGCAGGTAGTAGAGCAGACGAAGTTATAGCAGATGATTGTGAAGTACCTAACAATTCCTTCACTCAACCCATGAGAGACAAGCTATCCGAAGCTGTAAAAGAATTTGAAGCCATACTAAAACCTAATGGCAAGATTACCTTCCTAGGTACACCACAAGTAGAAAACAGTTTGTACCTAACATTAGAAGAACGTGGTTATGAAACACGAATCTGGACTGCACGTTACCCAAACCTAAAAAATAACTACGGAGATCGCCTTGCACCACGCATTGCAAAAAATTTATTAGAAAAAATTGCAGAACCTAAAGACCCTGTTGACCCTATAAGGTTTTCAGCCATTGATCTAATGGAGCGTGAAGCGTCTTATGGTCGTTCGGGATTCAATCTACAGTTCATGCTTGATACGACCCTCTCAGACCAAGATAGATACCCTTTAAAAATTAACGACCTAGTAATTATGTCGGTCAATAAAGAATACGCACCTGAAAAAGTTATATGGTCTAACTCCCCTGAGTATGTAATTACTGATTTACCCTGTGTTGGGTTCAATGGAGACAGGTTTCATAGACCTGCACAAGAGTTCGGAGACTACATTGAATACACAGGTAGTGTAATGTTCGTAGATCCCAGTGGAACTGGAAAGGATCAGACTGCTATATCCTGTGTAAAGATGCTAAATGGTAACTTATTTGTCACAGAGTGCTTTGGTTTGTCAGGAGGTTACTCCAATAACGTCCTAGAACGCATAGCTAGAACCGCTAGAGACAATAAAATTAACAAAATTCTTGTAGAACAAAACTTTGGTGGGGGTATGTTCTCTCAACTTCTTAAACCTTTCCTAATGAGATACCATGCTTGCGAAGTAGAAGACGTGCGAAATACCAAAACTAAAGAAATGAGGATCATTGATACCCTAGAACCTGTAATGAACTCCCATAGACTCATTATTGACCGCAGAGTTATGGAATATGACTTCAGATCTAACCCTGATGAAACTCCTGAACGCAGATTAAAATTACAACTTGCCTATCAACTATCAAGACTTTCCAGAAATAAAGGCTCTCTTGTACATGATGACCTCGTTGACTCACTATCAGGAGCAGTTGCCTACTGGACTGACTATATGACTCAAACTGAAGACTTAAATATATCTAAAAGACAAGATGAACTCCTAAACACACACTTGGAAAACTGGGGGTCTGTTCTTAATAACACTATCTCTCAAACTGCTATGGGTATGACCCCTCAACAAATAAGAAATTCTAATGTATCCAATGATGGATTCATAAGTTCAGCTTATTAGGTTGCACTATAGGAGAAAGAGTTTCTCTAACTAAGCACACTAGGATTATCTTAAGAATACATTAGGATAATCTTAGGAAAAAATTTTAACAGAAAAATCTGAAGACCTATACACTCTCTCGGTTCTTCCGTTCCCCCCATAGATAAAAATTTTTTTCTTTGAATTTCTTGACTAATCTAATATAAATAAGTCAAAAGTATTGGTATGACTACAGTTTAAGAATATTACTACTATTCTTGAGGCTCTTTGCTAGTCAAAATTTCTAGCTTGCATTTCTTTTTCTTTTTAATCGGTATGGGGCATGGGTCAAAAGAAATATAAAAGGGTCTAGGGAATCAAAAAGATATAGGGATTAAAGCTAAAAGAAACAACAAAAAGAAAAGAAGTTAAAAGATAGTACAAAAATAAAAAAGTGATTACCAGAGAGATTGATACATTTGTATTATGTTCAATGATAGTAAGGGATTACAGCGACAACTTAACAAACAGTAATATTATTTTGTACTACTTTGATGAGTACAAAAGGAGCAATCAAAAAGTATATATATATATATTATTTATATTAATTACTTGACATACTGTATTCAGTAGACTAATTTAGTAATGTAACTTGAAAAATAAATACTTGGATTGGCGGAGCTATTGGGCTGTCACTTGCGACTTGCTCGCTCTAACACTGATACGAATTAAGGTCAGGTTGGAACTGAGGTCACGCTCCTCAAGAAAAGTATTTCATAATTACCAACTGTAAACTGGCATTGCTCACTAGTTGGTAACAACTTCTAGAAGGTTTCTAGGAAGGATTCATGACCCTTCCTTGAAGCACTCATAGCTTCATTCTTTATCAACCAAAAAAACCATGACTATTTCAAAACCAAGAGTAAAAGTAGAAGAAGAAATTCTTAATGATTTCATGAGAATTATTGAGGAATCTAATGGTGTTAATCCTTGGTCTAAACCTTGGAATCCTAGTTCTTCCGAAGGACATATAAACTTCGTTACTGGCAACCGCTATCAAGGCATGAATGTAATTTTCTTAGAAATGTATCAATTCTCTAAGGGTTACGAATTGCCTTGTTGGGTGGGCTATCAGCAAGCAAAGAAAGAGTTTAACTGTGTACCTAAAAAGGGATCTTCCGCAGCTCGAATTGTTAGACCTAATCCAATTAAGATTGATCTTAAAACTGATGACGGAAAGCCAGTTCTAGACAAAGAAGGCAACCCTGACTTTTATATGAAAATGACTTTCAAAGGTGCTTGCGTTTTCAACATTCAAGACTTAGTCGGTCTTGATGATGCAGCCCAACAAAAGCTAGACAACAAGATTGCTCAGTTCAAGGGAGAATGTCAGGAAAATGCTAGACCACTTGCTGAAAGATGCAAAGATGCTCATGATCGTTTAATGATCTTCAAAGAAGATCTTAAGGGAGGTCTTAGACATGGCTCAGATAGAGCTTATTACAGAGATGATCTTGACTCTGTAACCATGCCTAACAGAGAAGATTTCAAGAGTGATGAAGCTTATCTAGCTACACTGGCTCATGAGTTCTCTCATGCTTCAGGACATAAGGACAGACTTAATCGCAAATGGCTAAACAACTACAGCCAATACAGACCACAAGAGGAGCTAGTAGCTGAGTTCTCAGCAGTGTTAATCGCTAACAGATTACAGATCAGTTGTGATACTCAGAACCATGCTTCATACCTTGGCGGTTGGGCTTCAAGAATCAAGGATTCTAAGAACCCAGCTCAAGAGTTATTCAAGGTCTTTGCTTACGCTTCCAAGGCTGCTAACACAGTGCTTGGAGAAGCTTAATCAAGAAGGTTTCTAGGAGGGCTGCAAAGCCTTCCTTGAAGTCCTCATGACTTCACTTAAAAAACTACAGGAGAAAAAATTATGGGATTCAATCCTACAATGTTCGATCATCAAAGAGCTTTTGCTATAGCTCTTTCAACTGACAATAGAGTTGGTCAGATGATGAGATCAGGAGAAGAAATCATGTTCCAATACGGAACAGATACGGAGCTTTGTTTCAAGAACGCAATGACTAGACAAAGCTTCTTCTTAAACTACCAAGGGCAGGAGGTTTAAAAATGAAAGCAGGACATTATTTCAGATGGGCTGAAAAAGCTTTCAAGATTCTTGATAAGTTTCATGGAAGAATGTTTGACCTCGGAGGAGAAGAGTCTGACCTTTGGTCAGATGATCTCAACTGTAGGCATCACGATCTCGAAAGAGCTTTAGATGATGATAACTATGATGGTTGGGGTTATGACAGCCTAGGTTATTTCTTACAGTTACAAAGGAAAGATGAATCAATTAAAGGCTGTGATGACAGACTCGAATATTATCTTGATGAGATCAAGAATCTTAAAGACAAGATCAAGAGAACCAAGGAGAAAAAAGAGAATCTTAAAACCGAAAGGGAGAAGATGATCTTAGACTTTGATATGGACTACAAGACCATAGAGAAGAGACTCTCTGAGGACTTCCCTGAGTTCATACCACCTGAAGGTTATTGAATCACGCTCGCTTGCTCTTCGGAGCAAGCCTGAGTGACTCATTACTCACTCACATTTAAACCTAAATTCAGGAGATTAAGTACTATGTACTACGGAAGAATGGGGAACAAAGTTCCCTTCTTAAACTCAACTGTAAAGTTGGGTCATGAATCAGATAAGATTCCCAAAGATGACAAGACTTTTTATTACTACCCTTGCATCAAAGTTCATCAAGCTTTAACAAGTAAAAGATGGACAGCTACCTTTGTTAACTATGGTTCAGAACCTATAGTTAGCAGGAAGAAAAATGATGAGACTTTATCTGACTTTGAAAATGCTAAACTTGCTTGCTATCAGTTGATGGCTAGACAGACCAAGCATAAAAACAAGAGAGGTCTAATCATTGGAGCAGGTTACGATTATGACTATTGGTATTTCATGGTTGAAACCTTGAGAACTGATTGACATTTTAATTTCATTCGGGCATACTGTATGCAGGTATGCCCTTTCATATCTATCAACCACCATAAAAACAGGAGGAAAATTTAATGACAGATCTTTCAATCCCTTACTATTCAGGGGAACAATTACCGAAAGAGTTTCACGATTGGTTAGACACAATGCCAAAGGGTTACTCTTGGCAAGCTAACAATCTAGGAAAAGATCAAAGCACTTATACTTTTTACAAAGAAAACTACAATGCAGAGGATTAACCACAACATAGACAGGTACATTAACTGGAATGACCCTGACTCTATAGATAACTACGCACCAGAAGATCAGTTTGAATATGTACCAGAGGAACCAACATTCAAAGATCATCTTGTTTATTTTCTAATGGATTTAATTAATCCAATAAGAATGTTTTGTATAAAAAGATTTAATATCTTTCTTTACAAATGACTAGATCAAAAAGTGCCACACTCTTTGAGCTTGATTGCATATTGCATAGGGCTGCAAAGCTTACCGATAGTGACTTCACTATCTTTCCGCCCACTGATGAACAGGGCAATCTTTTAGTAGATGAAACTATCGAGTACTACAAGAAAGAAATCATCAACCAAATCAACCAAATCAAAACGGAGAAACTTTAAAATGCACAAGACAACAACAGTTCACGTCTATCCTGACGATCACTATGATGAGTTAACATTCGTATCTAATAAAGATGGGATGTTTGAAGATAAATCTATAGGGTTTATTTCGGCAACTGATCTTGAAGGAGATGAAGCACATCTTCCTAACGTCAAGGCTTCAGCAGTAGTAAAATTCTTTGCTGATTTCATAGAGATAGAAGATGTCTTGAGGGAAAGAGACAACGGAGGAAGAGCAACCGAAGAGACTATGAAAAATATAAGAAGGATTCATAAGAAACTTGATGGTTGGATGAAGCAAGAGAAGGAGGAAGACTAATGATCTACGAAACTTATTGCAAGATTTGTGAGAAGCACAAAGTAAAACCTACTCAAGTAGTCTGTGATGGAAACATTGCAGACATCTTGAACAGGGATATGGGTAAGCATCTTCAATACCATGAGACACTTCTTGATGAGTATTTAAAAGTGTATTACCACAAAGGGAAGTTAGCTGTATGAGCGTATGCCCTGATAAAGAATGTCGCAGTACTAATACAAAGTATTTAGATACAAGACACAGACAACAAAGCAGAGCAACAAGTAAGCCCTACACCTACAGGTCTAGGGTTTGCTTGCAATGCGGTAAGCGATTTGGAACTAGAGAATATTCTATTCAAGACTTGATCGACTTCGGCAAGCAAGGATACATAGAAATGATTGACGATCTAATCGCTAGAAATTAAAACTAATTAACCATCAGGAGACAATGAAAACTAAAGCACCAACACTCAGGGAAGCTGCTCGGATTACCTACAAGAGAAGGAAGAACGGAGACATCTCAGCTAAAGATTTCTTGAACAGCATGAAGCACAATGTCCAAGCTCTTGGAGACATACCTGTAACTAGAATTACTACAAGTCTGATTAGCAAGATGAATGACTACAACAAAGCTAGACCTAACTGCAATGAGGTAGTCAATAAAAAGATGGGGCATCTCAGGTTAGTACTTGATGATTGCAAAGATGATGGACACTTAGCAATGCCTGAGTTTCCCAAGCCACTGAGGGTAAAGAAGAATAAGAAAGTTCATTACCTTACAGATGACATGGAGATTGAGCTATTGGATAAGGTCACAGAGCTAGGTCATCATGAACACAGAGATGTATTCAAGTGCTTGATTGATCTAGGTTGCAGGGTCATGGAGTTACTCACTCTTGAGAAAAGATTTATTGACTTTGAAAAGAATCAAATAACATTCCAATACAGGAAGAACGGAAGACCTAACACTGTACCCATGAGTAACAAAGTAAGAAGTATTATCAAGCCATACTATGACAAGTGCAAGACCTTAGATATATTATTCAACCATAATTATTACTGGGCTGAGAGTGTGTTTAGTAAGGTCAAGAAAGAACTAGGTTATCAGCAACACAAGTGGTACAGGATACATCTCTTTAGAGATACAGCAGGATCAAGGTTAGTACAGAGAGGAGTGCATCTTCTTATAGTCAGAGATTGGTTAGGTCATGAAGACGTAAAGATGACAGAGAAGTATGCTCATCTAGCACCTAACTCTATGCACTCAGTAGTGGAGGTATTGAACTAATGAAGTTTACCGATAGCCAAATCTTTTTTATCAATGACTCAATTAGAAAAGAGTTAAAGGAACAGGAAAGAATGTTAAATTACTTACAAGATTTAGCAGAGAAACAAAACAATCTTGCAAAGAAGAGAGTCATTAATAAGTCAACTGAATTTTGCATACAAAAAATACAAGAACTTGAAGCGTTGAGGGATTTATTACATGAGTGAACCAAGCAAGAAACAACTAGAGCTAGAGCAAAGTATCTTTAGTATCTCAGGGTACAACAAGCTATCAAGAAACAACAAACTCAGGGAGCAGGGCAGGGAGTCTGAAACTTTCTATGCTCGCAACATGATCGAAGCAGGGCTAGAGGAATTAACAAATCAAACCCAGAACTACATATATAAATCTTTGGGTGGACAGGTAGGAGTCAAGGCTTTAGCTGCTGTATATCTAAATCAATTCCCTGACATTGACGTAGTTTCTTTTATAACTTTCAAGGTAATCATAGACAACGTATCACTGGGTAAAGCAACAACACAAGTGGCAATTAATATAGGTCAGATGTTAGAAGATGAGATGCGTTATACAATCTTTGAACAACAAGACCCTAAACATTTTAGAGCTATCAAGTTTCATACAAGAGATACAAACCATCAAGGTTATAAAAAGAATATGGTCAGGACACACATGAGTAAGAAGGGTATAGAGTTTCAGACTTGGAGTAAAGAAAATAAATTAAGAATTGGTATGAAACTTATAGACTTAGTTGTTAATCATATTGGAATGATAAAGCTAGTAAACAAAAGGGTTGGTAAGACTACTACTTCATGTGTGGTCTTCACTGATGTAGCAGATAAGTGGATAAGAAAGAACAGAGCCAACCGCATTGCTGCCTATCCTTTATATCTTCCTTGCCACGATAAACCCAAACCATATACAACACTATTTGATGGAGGTTATTACACTGATAGACTCAGGACTTCAGCTATCAAGACTACTAATCAAGAGACATTAAAAAAGTTACAAGAAGAAAACTTAACAGTATGTCTAAAGGCTCTAAACCTTGCGTCACATACTGGGTGGGGAGTGAATAAATTTGTGTTTGATATTCTTGTATATTGTTGGGAAGAAAGAATAGAAGTAGGGGGGTTGATTGATAGAGAGCCACTTGAATTACCAGTAAAGCCTGAAGGTTTTGGAGAAGATAAGGAGGTAACAAAACAATGGAGCTACCACGCAGGTTTAATTCATGATACAAACCACGCTAACAAAGTAAAGCGATTCCAAATATTATCAATGATTGATACTGCAAAAAAATATCTTGGCGAAAAATTTTATCACGTTTACCAAATGGATTTTACCTCAAGGTTATATCCTGTAACTGCTCACTTCCACCCACAAGGAACTGATATAGCTAGAGGGTTACATCAGTTCTATAAAGGGGCAGAGATTAAGACTAAGAAAGATGCGGACTGGTTAGCAATAGCAGGAGCTAACGCTTGGGGTATGAACAAGGCAAGCTATGAAGACAGACTAGAGTGGGCTTACATTGAAGGGTTTGATTATGCTGAACAGATAGCTTTAAATCCACTGGACAATCTAGATATTTGGGGTCAAGCAAAAGACCCTTGGCAATTCTTGGGTTGGTGCAGAGAGTGGTATGAATTTCAAGAGCAGGGCTTTGGTTATGTCTCAAAGTTTTGTTGTTGTCTTGATGGTACTAACAATGGGTATCAACATATCGCAGGACTTATATCATCTCAAGGACTAGCAAAGAAAGTAAACTTACAAAGAGTAGGTAAGCCACAAGATTTATATAAAGATGTTCTTACCAGAGTCATAGAATTATTAGATAAAGATACAACAACAGAAGGTAAGAGTTGGAATAATATATCAAACAAGTTAACAAGAAAGTTTATAAAGAAACCAGTGCTGATGATACCTTACAACTGCACCACCTTTGGCATAGCTAACTACATAGAAAAATATTTTGTTGGTAAAAATATTTCAATGGCAAAAAATTTTCAGAATAACTTTTACTTAGCTACATTAATTCAGCAAGCGGTAAAAGATATATGCCCTGAAAGTTATCAGGTATTAAATTATCTAGCGAAGATTGCTATTTGTTTTAACAAAGAGAACAAGACTATCTCTTGGCATACACCATCTGGTTTTCTAGTACAACAGAAGTACTATACAAACCACACTAAAAGAATCAAGACCAAGCTTAGTAATCAGACAGTCTTCCTTAGTCTTGCCGAACCTGATGTCAAGCTAGTCAATAAAAGAAAACAACTTCAAGGTTTTCCTAGTAATTATATTCATAGCTTTGATGCTGCTCATCTACATATCAGTGTTGTTGAAGCTGCTAAGAAAGGACACAAACAATTCTGCCTGATTCACGATTGCTTCGGAAGTCCTGCTGCTGAGTTGGAAAGTTTAATACAATCAGTAAAGCAAAGTTTCTTTACAATCTACAGTGACAATAACTTAGATAACTTACATCATCAGGCAGCAGATCAATTAACTGATAGCAAAGGATTACCACCTGCACTACGCATGGGGGAGTTTGATATTACAGATGTGTTGACTGCCCCATATATATTTACTTAACAGAGAACTGAGGTACAATAAGTGAACGTCTTTTAGAAGACGAATTAAAAGAACAATCCAAGGTACACATGGAACAAATAAGATCGGAGCAGATTAAAATAATCACTCCTGTAGGAACTCGCTTTCGTTATTCCTACCTCGTAACACCTGATGAATATATGGGTGTTGAAAAGTGGAAGACAGAAGCTATGATTCCTGTCGGCACAAAGGTCAAGGTTAAAGAGAATGGTAAGGAAGTAGAACATGAAGCTACTCAATACATTACTAACCAGTTAGAGAACTTACTTGAAGGTTGGAAGCAACAGTTGAAAGCTACCTTTCCTACTAGAACATTTACTCTTACAAAGAACAAGAACACAGGAGAGCCTACTTTCCCTTGGACATTTGAAGATGACTTCTTAATACTGAAGCTAAAGAAAAATGTTAAAGGTATGAAAGGTCAGAACCAACCGATTCAATTCTATAAGCATGATCCTGAGTCAGGTCAAAACTTAATGATGAGTCAAGAGGAAAGAAAAGAAATGGAGAAGATAAGTCCAGAGACTACAGGGCAAGCAGCCATGTTAGCTTCAGGCTATGACGCACAGGGTAATGGTGTAGGTATTAAGTTGTTTCCTACTGCTATCTGTTTTAGGGATATAGTACCTTGGACAGGAGGAGCAGCAGATGATTTTGAAACAGCAGAACCCTCAAGCTATGAAGAGAAAACCCCGACCACAACAGCAGCCGACTTCTAAATACAAGAGTAAGTTTGAAGCTGAGTTTGCAAACAACTTAACTAGAAAAAAAATTGTCTTCACTTATGAAACACTTAGCATTGACTACACAATATGTAGTAGCTACAAGCCAGACTTTATTCTCAACGATTTCATTGTTGAAACCAAAGGATATTTTTCTAAGGAAGACAGAAGAAAACATCTTGCTATTAAGGAGACAAGACCCGAACTAGACATCAGGTTTTGTTTCCAAAATAGTAAGACCAAACTAAGTAAAGCAAAGAGAAGCCTAACCTATGGTGCTTGGTGCGATAGGCATGGCTTCCTCTACTGCGATACATATATCCCTAACGAATGGTATGACTAATTTAGAAAAAATTAAAGCAGCAAAAAAAAGAATTAAAGAGCTTGAGTTGCTTATAGATTTGTGGTTTAAAGATTATGCGAACTGGAAATGATGCCTAGCTTTCCCTTACCACCCAATCCAGAGATAGGTTGTGTAGTCTTTGATGACCACAGAGAAATGTGGATAGTATTCACAGGCAAAGAGTGGGTAGATGTAAACCTTAAAGAACACAAGTGCAATCTAAATGAAGAGTCAATACAAGATTAAAGAAGTTTGTCCTGAATGTGGCAAGAAGAATTGTGCAGTCTTTAGTGATGGACATAAACATTGCTTCACTATGGATTGCGGTTACACCTATTACCCAGACAAGAAAGAAAAGAAAATGAGTAACATCATTCCAATAAGAAAACCAGTACAAAGATTATTAAAGGTAACACCAATAGCTTTAGCTAAACGTGGAATCACTAAAGAGACTTGCGAACTATTTGGTTATGGACAGGCAGAGTATAAAGGTATGCCTGTTCAAGTTGCTACATACAGAGATCAGAAAGGTAGAGATGTAGCACAACATATACGTTTTCAAGATAAGAAGTTTGCTTGGATAGGAGACATCTCTGAAGTACAGCTATGGGGTCAGCATCTTTGGAGACAACATGGCAGCAATGGCTCAGTGTTTGTAAGTATTTTTGAGGGCGAGATTGATTGCATGAGTGGATCTCAAATACAAGGTAACAAGTTTCCCTGTGTCTCTATCCCATCAGGTGTACAATCAGCAGCTAAGTATCTGGCAGCTAACTACAAATGGTTAGATACTTATTGTCGTATAGTCTTATGCTTTGATAATGATGAAGCAGGTATAAAAGCAGCAGAGAAATGTCTAGAAGTTTTACCCAAAGGTAAGGTTGCAATAGCAAGACTAGATCGCAATGACGTTAACGATCATCTTGTATTAGGAGAAGGAGAGATAGTTAAAACAAAACTATGGGGTGCTAAACCAGTAAGACCTGACTCTCTTATTAATGCAGCAGACGCATGGGATTTGTTTACTAAAGAAACAAGTAAAGCTATATCAGACTTTCCCTTTCCAAAGCTAAACGAATTTACCAGAGGTTTATTTCCTAGCCAACTGTTCACAGTAGCGAGTGGAAGTGGAGCAGGGAAGTCCACGATATGTAGAGAATTGTGCCATCACTTCCTTACTAAAGGGAATGGATTGAAAGTAGGTTACATAGGTTTAGAAGAGTCAGTACAAAGAACACTTCAAGGTTTGGTTGGGATAGATATGAACTTACCTTTACACTTAGAAGATGACATAGATACAGAAGAAGTTAAGACTGCATTTGATAAGCTGACTTCTGCTCGCAACCTATATCTCTATAATCATTTTGGTAGTCTTGAACCTGATGTATTACTAGAACAGATAAGATACTTAGCCACAGTAGATGGAGTACAGATAGTAATACTTGATCACATAACCATAGTGACAAGTGGTTTGGATTTAGAAAATGAAAGACGTGCTATAGATGTGACAATGACTAAGCTAAGAAGTCTATGTGAATCAACAGGTATAGCTCTTATACTTGTCAGCCATTTACGCAGACCAATAGGACAGGCACATGAAGAGGGCAGAGAGATTTCAACTTCAGATTTGAAGGGGAGTTCTGGACTACTTCAACTTTCTGATGTCGTGTTAGGAGCGTCAAGAAATCAAGTAGGCGAAGCTAGTGAAAGACAAAGACTACAATTAAAGATACTTAAGTCAAGACATACAGGTATGACAGGAGAAGTAGATAAATTATTATACGACCATAAGACAGGTCGGTTAGTAGTTTATGAAAACACATTCGGAGACTTATGACTTTATTGATTGATGCTGATTGGCTAGTCTTTTCTTCCTGTTGTGCAGGAGAAGTAGAGATACAATGGGATAATTGGAATCATACCTTGCACTCTAATGCAAAGGATTGCTTGTCTATTATTGAATCAAGATTAGAAGTATATAAGACAATAGCTAAAGCACAACAGCCTAAAGCTAAACATAATATTGTTATGTGTTTTTCTGAGTATCCAACTTTCAGGCATAACATATTTCCTGAATATAAAATCCACAGGATAGGAAAAAGAAAACCACTAGCTATGAAACATACTATTGATTTACTTAAAGAAGATTATGAATGTGTATCGTATCCTAATTTAGAAGGAGATGACGTACTTGGTTTACTAGCTACTAATGGTCAGTATGAGAATCCAGTTATAGTATCAGTTGATAAAGACATGAGAACTATACCTTGTTTGCTTATAGCTGCTGAAGAAGTAGAACATATTACAGAGAAGAAAGCTATGCGACACTGGTTTGAAATGTCTATCGCAGGAGATAGCGGAGATGGAATAATAGGAGTTAAAGGTTTAGGTATGGTAAGTGCAAGTAAGTTGCTATCAACTACACCTGATACACAAGATGCACTATGGTCTAAGGTTCAAGAAACATATACAAAGAAAGGATATACTATTGCTGATGCTATTCTCAACGCAAGACTTACAAGAATATTAAGAGAAGGAGATTATAACTACAGCACAGGAGAAGTTAAACTTTGGAATCCATAAAAAAATCCTAGAGAAACTCAGGAGATGAAAAACTCTAGGATCTTTTGTTGCTTTACCAATGGGAAACCACCCCCATTACTTCAAGGCTAACACATAAATCTATACAAAAGTATTTATATTTCTACATTATGAACTACTATAAGAATAGTTACATTCATAGTCTTGCTACCACCTATTACTGATGAGCTAATAGAAGCATTAGATGTTGCGTATCCTAATCGCCACCCTGACTTGTCTTTATCTGATAGAGAGATATGGTATAGATCAGGACAACGATCTGTTGTTGACTATTTTATTGAGCAACAGAAGCGACAACGTGAGACTATGTTAAACCAAAAAGTTTTAAGTAATTAGTTATGTGTTTCTTTGGTGGTGCTAAAGCTGCTCCTGCTCCTAAGAAGGCAGAGTTTGATGACGCTCCTCCTGTTGTTACAGGGAAACAAACAGGTGTAGATGACCCAAAAGATACAGCAAAAGCAACAGAGAAATTAAAGATGAGTAGGCAGAAAGAAGAAGGAACTTATGTTGACCCAACTGTTAATACAAACTTAGATAGAACTGAGTCGCTATTGAAAACTGGCGGTGGTAAATATACAATAAAGAAAGATTCTACTGGTAAACTCACTAAGATGAAGATGAGTACCTATAGAAAAGGTCTTAGAAATAAGGCTAATAAATCAACAACAACTGGCAATAGGTCAGGAAACAGAGTTTAACTATGTGTTTTAGAAGCCCTCCCCCACCACCTCCATTACCTGATCCAGAACCAGTAGCACCTAAAGCTGAGAAGACTGCTGAACAAGTAGTGACTGGACAACAAAGAGAAGTAGCTAAAGGTAGTGGAGCAGCTACAGGTAGAACTAAGAAGAGGGAAGCCAGAAGAAAAGGTACTGCATCTTTAAGAATCCCTTTGTTATCTGATACAACTTCACAATCAAATAATCTAAGTACACCTTTATAGTATGGAGTATTCTTCCAAACAAGTTACAGCAGCAGGACTGTATGAACAGTATGCTACTGAACGATCTACTTACCTAAGAGAAGGGCAAGAGTCTAGCAAGTACACCTTGCCATACCTTATACCTGAGACTGCTGTTAGTAGTGGAAGAAGAACTAGAATCAAAACACCTTATCAAGGAATAGGTGCAGCAGGTACAAACAGCCTTGCTTCAAAACTTTTGACAGGGCTGTTCCCTACTAATTTACCTTTCTTCAAACTTGTACTAGATCAAATTAAAATAGCTCAAGAAGAAGGCGGTAAAGAAGCTATAACAGAAATAGATAAAGCATTACGCAAAGTGGAAAATGCTTTGATGAGAGAGATAGAAGTATCTAACGATAGAGTTGCTATGTTTGAAGCACTAAAACATTTAGTAGTTGGTGGGAATGTTTTACTGTATCTAACAGAAGAAGGGCTACAAGTTTACCCTCTAGAAAAGTATGTTTGTAAACGTGATCCTAATGGTAATACCCTAGAAATTATTATTAAAGAAACTATAAATGCTAAAGCTTTACCTGAGTCTTTCTTAAAAAATCTACAACAGAAAGCAGAATACACAGAAGATACAATGGAGGAAGATTTAGATATATATACACACGTCAAAAGAAATGGAGATTATTTTAATTACCATCAAGAATGTAAGAATGAGATTATTCCAAATACAGAAGGTAGAGCTAAGAAAGATATATCGCCTTTTATAAATCTCAGGTTTACCAGAATTTCAGGAGAACATTACGGAAGGGGATACGTTGAAGAGTACCGAGGGGATTTAATTTCTTTAGAAGGATTAATGAAAGCTATAATCGAGAACGCTGCTGCGTCTGCTCGTACTGTTTTTCTAGTAAATCCTAATGGCACAACTAGAGCTAGTACTCTAAGTAAAGCACCCAACGGAGCAATACGAGAAGGAAATGCACAAGATGTTTCTGTCTTACAAGTAGGTAAAGGAGCAGACTTGCAGGTTAGTTTTACTGCTATCCAAAGAATAGAACAGAGATTACAATATGCTTTCTTGATGGCTAAAGCAGTACAACGTGACGCAGAAAGAGTAACAAGTACAGAGCTAAAGATTCTTACACAGGAACTAGAGTCAACACTTGGCGGGATCTACTCTATCCTGAGTTCAGAACTGCAACTACCTTATTTAAAAAGACGTATGCACCTGCTAGTTAAGTCAGGCAAAGTACCTAAACTACCTGATGATATAGTAGGCATCTCTATAATCACAGGTCTTCAAGGACTTGGAAGAGGACAGGATAAAGAGAAGCTACTTGAGTTTATTACAGTCATAGCACAGGCTTTAGGTTCTGATGTGATGAGACAATACGTTAATATTGACGAAGCTATCAAGAGGTTAGCTACCAGTATTGGCATAGAAACTGAAACTTTGGTAAAATCAGGAGAACAGATCGCTGCTGAACAGCAACAAGCACAGCAACAAGAACTGATTAGAAGTCTTGGTAGTGCTGCTGTAGGTTCGCCTTTACTTGATCCCAAAAAACAAGCTGAAGCAGGTCTATTAAATCAACAAATGGATAGCAATGCCAACCAAGAAGAACAGCCAGTCTAAAAAGACTACAAAACCTAGAGATAATAATGGGAGATATATAGCTCCTGAAGATGCTGTAGTAAGCAGACTAGGTGCAAGCGAAGAAGAAGTGACTACGACTTCTAAAGAAGATGTCACTACTAGACATGGCAGTACAATCCACTATAGTTAAAAGAAAAAACCACAATGACTTCATCACAAGTACAAGTAAACGAAACCCCACCAATGTCTGCACAGGATATAGAAAGCCTGAAAGATGATAATGGTTTAATTGCAGGTAAGTTTAAAACTGTAGAAGATATGGTTAATAGTTATAAAGAACTCGAAGGTAAGCTAGGTGGTATTGAAGATAGTAAGCCTGAAGACTCTACAGAAGAAGCACCGAAAGCAGAAACAGGAGAGACACAAGAAGAATGGAATCCTAATGAGATTTATGGAGAAGGATTAGCTTCAGTCTTAGAAGAGGTTGGTATAGATACCAAAGAAATTACAGACACATTTACAGAAACAGGTAATATTACAGAAGATCATTATTCAAAATTAGAAAAAGCAGGATTTTCTAAACAAGTAATTGATACTTATTTAGATGGTGTTAAAGGTACTGCTAATTCTGCTGCTGATATACAGGAATCACAGTTAGAAGATATACAGTCAGTTGTAGGTGGAGAAGAAGGTTATACACAATTAAAAGAATGGACACAAAAAAATGTACCTGACGAAACTCTCAAGGCATTTGACAAGATACTTGATACTCAAGACCCAACAATGATTAAAGTTGCAGTTCAAGGTTTTGCTGCTCAGATGAGAGAAGCAGAAGGATATGAACCATCTTTAATTAATGGTAGAAGTCCAACTTCTGCAACCAATACATTCAAAACAGCAGCAGAAATACAAACTGCCATGAGTGACCCAAGATATAATAGAGATGAAGCATATACACAATCTGTATATAATAGATTAAAGGACAGTACTGTATTAAACAATGGCTAAAAAAGGACTCTACTACAACATCAACAAACGCAAGAAGTCTGGTACTAGCAGATCAAAGAAGGAGAGTACTATAACTGATAAAGCATATAAGAATATGCAAGCAGGGTTTCCTAAAAATAAAAAGAAATTAAAAATGAGCAAATAATTTAAGTTAATGTTATATTTTTATTAAGCTACTATTTGCTGTAGTTCATGTCTCCACGCAGAAAATCTTTATCTCTCAGAAAATCTGACAAGAATCCAACAGGAGGATTATCAGAAAGTGGGAGAAGAAGAATTAATGCTGCTACAGGTTCTAAGTTGCAACGACCTGTCACTAAAACAAGTGGACTTTCTAAACGTGAAAAAGGTAGGAAAAAATCTTTTTGTGCGAGAATGAAAGGTAACAAAGGAGCTATGAAGAAACCAAATGGTAAGCCAACTAGGAAAGCCCTTGCACTACGCAAGTGGAATTGCTAGGACTCTTAATACAAATCTAAATATTAAAGTGCCTGATACGTCAGATAACGCTTTAAGAAAAGGTCAGTAGTAAAGAGTGAGTACAAAAATTATTTACATTATTAGCATTAAAAATGGCTAACCAAACCTCTTCTCGTTTGGGTCTTGTAAACAATAGTGGTACAAACTTTAACGAACTTTTTCTTAAAATTTTTTCAGGCGAAGTTCTAACAGCGTTTGCTCAAAACAACATTTTTACTGAGCAACTCCACTCTGTTCGCACGATCACAAGCGGAAAATCAGCCAGTTTTCCAGTTTTAGGAACTGCAACTGCGGCTTATCATACGATTGGCACACCTCTCGTAGGAGCAAACCAAATCTTAGCTAATGAAAAGATCATCAACATAGATGATATGCTCATAGCTCAAGCAGTAATCGCCAAGCTTGATGAATTAAAAAATCATTATGACGTAAGGGCGACATATTCTGCGGAATTAGGAAAGGCTTTAGCAAAAACGTATGATCAAAACGTAGCGAAGGTAATCGCTAATGCGAGTCGTGCATCTACTACTCTTACAGGTGGAGATGGCGGTCTTGTATTAACACTTGCTAATGGTAATACTGCTTCAGCAAACGTAACAGGTGATGAACTTGTTGCTGCTATCTATGATATAGCTCAAGAGTTTGACTCTAGAGATATTCCAACTACTGATAGATTCTGTGTGTTACCACCTGCGGAATACTACAAGATTCCTGAATCTGCTACCAGAGTAATGAATACAGATTTCAACCCACAAGGTAATGGATCTGTAGCTGCTGGTAATGTTACACAAGTTGCAGGTATTCCTGTAATGATGTCTAACAACGTACCTCAATCAAACGTGGGATCTAACCCAAGTGGAGCTAACAACACCTACTCAGGTGACGATAGCAAAACTATTGGATTGGTCTTCCACAAATCAGCAGTCGGAACTGTAAAACTACAGGACATGACAACTGAGATTTCAGGTGCAGACTACGGAATGATGTATCAATCAACATTACTTTTAGCGAAGTATGCACTTGGGCATGGAATCCTAAGACCAGAGTGTGCAGCAACAATTAAATTGTCTGCTTCATAATCTACCTAAATTCTTAAAATGGGGTATTCTATTATTAGATACCCTTTTTTTTTATGCCAGCAGGTAGGGGAACGTATGGTTCTAAGGTTGGAAGACCTAAAAAAACAGACAAAAAAAAGTCTGCTAAAAAAAATAAACTCATGGCTCTTAAGCTATCAAAAAAAAAGTAAAGAAGAATGGCTGTAGCTGCAACCACCGAACTTGAATGTATTAATATCATGCTCGCTGCTATAGGCGAAGCACCTATTAACAGTCTTGTCGGTACTCTTCCTGTTGATGCTGTCATTGCACAAAGAACTTTAACCGAAGTAAATAAAGAAGTACAAACAGAAGGTTGGTCTTTTAATCAAGAGTTTAATGTTGTATTTACTAGAGATGCTAGTAATCAGATAGCAATAGGAACTGACATTTTAAAAATAGATACCAATGTATATGACCATTCAACACTTGATGTCATACAAAGAGGATTGAAACTATATGACAGAAAAAATAATACTTATGTTTTTGATGAAGACTTAACCTGTCATGTTACATACTTCAGAGAATTTGATGAGATCCCTGAACCTGCTAGAAGATATATGAATATTAAAGCTGCAAGAATTTTTGTTGATAGAACTGTAGGAGATGATGGACTAAGAACTTATACAGCACAAGATGAAGCTAGAGCAAGATCAATATTAATGGACACAGACCTATCAAATGCAGATCATAATGTATTAACAGGCGATCCAAATTTAAATAATCCTATAAATACATTTACACCTGCTGATGTTCTTAACAGATAACTATGGGAATTGTATCAAGAGCTATACCTACTTTACTTAGAGGTGTTTCTCAATCTTCTGACTCATCTAAACAAGCAGATCACGCTGACATACAAGACAATGCTGATAGTAACCCAGTAGTAGGTCTTGTTAAAAGATCAGGTATTCAATTTGTTACTGCTTTAAGCACTTCAACTTTAGGTAATGTTCATATTCAAACTATTAATAGAGATACAAATGAACAGTATGTAGCTATTTTTAGTAATGGAAATGTAAAAGTCTATGACTTGGCAGGGAATGAAAAGACTGTAAACAAACCTGATGGCACTACCTACTTAAATACATCTACTCCTAGAGATGAAATAAAAACTGTTACTATTGCTGACTATACATTTGTTGTGAATACAAGTGTAGTTGCTGCTATGGATACAACTTTATCAAGTGGCAATATTACACAAGCAATAATATTTGTAGAGCAGGTTTCTAATAATACTGTTTACTCAGTAACAGTTGATGGGGTTACAGTTACAGATGACACAACCAACGACTCATCTCTCAGCACGTCACAAGTTGCTTCTGACTTGCAATCAGGTCTTAACTCAGGACTTTCAGGATTTACTATTGCCAGAAATGGAAGTGTAATTCATGTAAAGAAAACAGATGGTAGTAATTTTTCTATTGATGGTAATGACACTCAAGGTAATACACAATTAAAAATAGTAAAAGATTCAGTTCAAAGGTTTACAGACTTGCCTACTGTTTCTCCTAATGGTTATATCGTAGAAGTAAAAGGAGATGAGAATACTAATTTTGATAATTACTATGTGAAGTTTGTTACTAATAACGGAGGTGCATTTGAAGAAGGGCAATGGGAAGAAAATATAGAAGCAGGTATTCCTTTTAAATTTAATTATTCCACTATGCCACATATATTAGTAAGGCAAGCTGATGGTAATTTTAGATTTGCAAGGGTAGATGGGGATACTTATACTATAAGTGGAACGGATTACACTTTACCAAAATGGGGAGAACGTACAGCAGGAGATGAGACTTCTGCCCCAGACCCTACATTTATTGGTCGTAAAATAAATAACGTATTTTTCTTTAGAAACAGATTAGGACTATTAGCAGATGACAATGTAATTCTGTCTGAAGTATCTGAATTTTTTAACTTCTTTCCTGATACAGTTTTAACTATTGTTGACTCACACCCTATAGATGTAGCTGCTTCTCATACTAAAGTTGCTATCTTAAAACACGCAGTCACTATGGGAGAACAGTTAATTCTATTCTCTGAACAGACGCAGTTTGTATTATCCAGTTCATCAGATACTTTAACTCCTTTAACAGCTAACGTACTTGTAGCGACTGAGTTTGAATCTAGTGACCAAGCACAACCTGTAGGTTCTGGATCTAGTATTTACTTCTTAACTAAGAAAGGAAGTTTTGCAGGTATTAGAGAATATATAACACAGTCAGATGTAACAGTTAAAGATGCTGCAAACATTACTATTCATGTACCAAGACTGATACCAAGTAATATTTTTAAACTTGCAGTTTCTAATAACCAAGACATTTTAGTTTGTTTAGGTACTGATAATCCAAATAAGTTATTTGTTAATCGTTGGTTATTTGGTCAGCAAGGACAGAAAGTTTTAAACAGTTGGTTTACTTTTACTATTAATGAAAACAGGTCTATAAAGAATATTGATTTTATAGGTACAGATTTGTTTATGGTAATTGAAGAAGCTAATAAAGTTACTTTAGAAAAACTGCCTTTTGAAACAGACTACAAAGAACCTAATGCAGAGTTTGAATATCATTTAGATCACAAAGTAAATGAAGCAACTACAGGTGTATCTGTTGCTTATAACAGTACTACTAAAAAATCTACATTTACTTTGCCTTATAGGTTAAGAGCAGATATGGATATAGTAGGAAGATATTTAACATCAAGTGAAACCAGTACTTTTGTTGACCAGAATGGAGTAACAAAAACATTAAAACCTGCAACTATTATTCAATCAACAAACTTAACTAATGGTTCCACTACAACAATAGAAGCAGATGGAGACTACAGACTATCAAAGTTTATAGTAGGAGAACCTTACGATATGCACTATAGGTTTAGTAAACAAAGGATTACAGAAACAGCACAACAAAATAGTGCAGAGATTATTAGTTCCAGAGTACAGCTACATCATTTCTATATTAAGTTTGAGAAGAGTGGTTTCTTTCAAGTAGAAGTAACACCTGAACATAGAGACACTAGCACCCATAAATTTAGTGGTCGTTTACTAGGTGCTGCTTCATCACTTATAGGACAACTTAATTTAGAGACAGGAACATTTAGAGTACCAATAATGAGTAGGGCTGATGGTGTAGATATAGATGTAAAGAATAAAACATTCTTACCTACGTTATTAGCTAGTGCAGAGTTTGAAGCTATGTTTCACATGAAGAGTAGAAGAATATAATATGGGGCATTTAAGAAAATGTACCCTTAAAGACTTGCATTATGTAAGTATCAACATGAGAGAGATGGACAAGTTAGAAGCTATCTATCAAACCGATCAAGATGCTGAAACTGCATTGAAGGTTTCATATTTAGCTAGTAAAGAAACTATGGCGATCTGCGGAGATGAAGATAATCCTATTGGTATCTGTGGAGTAACTCATAATGGCTGTATCTATATGGTTTCTACTGATGAGCTATTTTCAAATAAAAAATATAGAATACAATTAATTAGAAAAGGCAGGATTTGGGTTGATGAGTTAATGAAATCATATACAATTTTATATAATGTGGTATATGCAGAAAACGAAGCAGCTATGAAGTGGTTAAAAAGTTTAGGATTTAAGTTTATCGAGTATCATAAAGAATATGGTGTACATAAAAAACCTTTCTATCAATTCATGAGGATAGCATAATGTGTTTTGTAGCAGGAGCTTTAGGACTAACTGGACTTGCAGGGAACTTATTTAACGCTTCTCTTGCTTTAAGTGCTGTAACACAAGTGGCAGGTGCAGCAGCTAAAAACAAAGCAGCTAGACAAACAGCATCTTACGCATACCAAGCAGCAGAAAGAACTGCTTTATCTGCTGATGCTGCTATGAACGCACAACAAGACGCTGTTACTGACAGACTGCAAGAAGATAGAGCTATTGTTGGACAAAAAAAATTAGAAGCAACTATAAAAGAATTAAAAGCTAAAGGAACTATTGCAGTTTCAGAAGGCAAATCAGGTAGGTTATTAGGTATTTTATTAGGAGATGCAGAAAGACAGGCAGGTGTTATGAGGGAAGGATTAAGTCAATCTCTTGAATCAGCCGAAAGACAATATGAGAGAGATGTTGAAGGAATAATAGCTCAAAGAGATGGTCGTAGAAATCAAGCTATAGATATAGCTAACAGAGGATATATGCAAGCACAACAGCAATACCAAGGTCTATTGCCAACCATAGCAGGTATAGCTTCTACTGGATTGAAAAGCTACCTTGACATTAAACCTGACATGGCAGCAATTAACGCTTAAACATTATGGTACAACCTAGAGGATTCTCTCCAAGCACTAGACCAGTAGATACGTTTGTTGGTCAAAGTACTGTTGCACCTATAAATATTACAAGTCCTCTAAACCAAGTAGCTCAATCTTTAGCAATTATTGAACCTGCTTTGCAAAAGTATATTGGAAGTGAAATAGATAAAGTAAAAGCTGCTGAAATAAAAGAAGCAGAATCAGCAGGAGAAAGAGCAGGTACAGATGGATTTACAGCCCAAGAAAAATTATTATATCCAGATGAAATAAATTTAGAAACAACAAAAGGACAGATAGCTCAAAAGTTAAACACTTTAACAAAGCAGGGAAATGCAGAAGAAGCAGCATTTGTTAGAGGTCAAAACCCTTGGTATGCTCCTGCATTTTATAAAGCAAAATCAAATGCTTTAGGTCTTAACTTAAAAAATGCTTGGCTTAAAGAATTAAAAACTACAAGAGTTATTGACCCTGCTGACGGAGAATTAAAGTCTTTAGCTGCTTTTCCTTTTTCTTCTTCTCAAGTCCAAGAATTTATAGGTCGTAAAAGAAATGCAAGAGTAGAACAACTGGATATGCCAGAGTTTTACGTTAAAAGTTTTTTCTTAGATCAAATAGATGACGGAGTAACAGCGTTTCAAACTGAACACGCTAAAGTTAATAGTGCATATAAAGTAGATAAATTAAAAAAGATAGGAGCAGTTCAGCTAGATCAAATTTTTGCTGCATACCTTATAGACAAAACAGAAGACAGAGCGTTTATAAAAAATGAAATAAAATTATTTGTTGAAGATATTAGATCGCAATATGTAGGAGAAGAATTTACAAAAGAAATGGGTAACTATACAGATCAAATAATGAATTTTGCTTTGTTAATGGCTAATAACAAAAAAGCAGGATTAAGTAGATTTGGAAATGCAAGAGACTTTATTAATGAATTTACAGGTTTATTTCCTAGTTATTCTTTAGGCACAAAAAAAGTATCTGATGGTAAAGGTGGTTTTAAATTAGTAGAAGTAAACAATACTAAGAACTCAATTACTAACACTAAAGAGTTTAGAAAAAAATTAAATACGACTTTATCTGCTATAGATAAAGCAGAGAATAGATTTTATGATTACAAAGACAAGATACAAGAAAGTGAAAATATAAAAGAAGCTACAGCGATAATGGAAAAAGATAATCCTACTGATGAAGACAAGACAAGATTACGAGTTCTTCAATCTCAAGATAAAGCAACTAGAACTTTTGTAAAAAATAATCAAGAGACTATTGCTATAGATAGTGAATTAGATAAAGCGTTAATAACAAATAGAATTGATAATGGAGAATATAATAATAAACAATTAGCTTTAGCAAATATTAATCTTGTTTATGAAAATAGTTTTCAAACTGCTGCTGATTTAGCTTGGAAAAAAAGTTCAATAAAAGATTTAGATACAAGTTTAGATGCAGAAAGAAAATTTGCTGATGGTGTATCTTCAAAAATTGTAAGAAATTTAGAAAGAATTTATAGCAGAAAATCAGACTTAGACTCTGATGAATTAGATAGAATTGAAAATTTATTTTTTACAATCCCTAAAAAAATTAGAGACTTTAAAACAACTAAGAAATTATTTGGAGACAATCTTCAAGTAACTCAAGACGGAGTAGAAATAGATGTACCAAGATACCCTACAGATACAGAAGTTTTAGAATATGGAGATAAAGTACAAGAACAATCAAAAAGAATTATTCAAGGCAATAGAACATTGCAAAGTTTTTCTAGCCCAGAAGCGGTTAATAATGAAACTTTACAAAGAGAAATAAATACAAAAGTACAAAAAGAAAGAATTAGAACTTTAAGACTTACAGTTGGAAGTTTATATGCTAACTCAGATATAGATGACCAAACAAAATTAAAAATAAAACCTAGTCTTGCAGATGTTGAAGAGCAGTATGATTATGCAGGAGAAATATCTATTGATGAAATATTTGAAACTTATAAAGATGGAGCAGGTAACTATGACCCTTTATACCAAAAAGATTTAAGAGAGTTTTTAAAAAGAGTTGATATAAGTAATGAAGAGATCAAAGCTTATGGTTTGCGTGAGTTTGTAGTTGAGCCTTTGCAAATTGAATATGATAAATTTATTAAATCTAAAACTAAAAAAGAACAGGTATCAGAAGAAGTAGTTGAAGAAATACAGGAACAAACACCCAATGTAGTTCCTGAAAATGTTGATAATTCAAATGTTTCAGATGAGACTACAGATGAGACACCTAGTGATAGTGGTAACGAAGAATTTATAAAAGCAAATGATAGAGATGAAATTGTAAATCCTGCTGATCTAAGAAAATCAGAACTACCACTTAATGATGTGCAGATAGCACAAGGTCAGAAGATCGTATCAGATGTAATATCAAACCTTGGAGGACAAGAAGGCGATCTTATAGCTATGGCTAATACACCACAAACGGAGCAAGCAACTTACACAGTACAGAGTGGAGATAATTTAAGTGCTATAGCAGACAAGTATGAAAATATTAGCTATCCAGAAATAATCGACTTTAATAATTTCACAGAAGAGCAAGCAAACAATTTAAGTATTGGACAAAAGATACGAATACCTGAAGCAAAGCCTAGAGAAAGTAAAGAAGTATTAGTAGGCAGGTTAAACAAAGTATTAGAAGACGTTGATACAAGACAAAGGTTTAGTCAAGAAACAATTAAACGAATGTTGTCGGCTGTAGGTTTTACTGATGAGCAAACTAGAGTTATGGGTGCTGTTGCTATGGCAGAATCAGCAGGAGATAGTAACGCTGATACAGTTAAGTCTGGTTTAGACCCACTTAAGAAAAAAGAGTTCTCTCTTGGTCTAATGCAAATTAATATGTTGCCAGAATTTTTACCAGAAAGATTACCATTATTTGAAATAGAATCTACAGATGAGCTATATGACCCTATTATTAATGTTATAGCTGCAAAACGTCTGTATGATAGATATGGTTTTGAAGCTTGGGAGTCATACAACACAGGCAAGTACAAAGATTTTTTAACTGAATAATTATGGAAGAACTAAATCCTCAAGAACAAGCCACTCAAGATGTTGAAGTAGTTAAAGAAGAACTTGTTGCTTCAAATCCAAAGCTAGAATTAAATCCAAAACCTGTATTACCTACAGAATCAATAGATAAAAATATACAAGATAATCAAATAAAAGATCAAATACAAACAGAAAAAGAAGTAAGTCCAGTCAATGAATCTGAAACAGAAAGAACAGGTAGATTTAAAAAAGACAAGTTAAATGATGATGCTTATATTGCAAACTTGCAGCAAAGCTTCCAAGAAGAACAAGAAGCTATTCTTTCAAGTGGTAAGAGAAGTAGTGAAATAAATAAAATGATTTATGAAAGTAGAGATAACTTTGCTTCAAAAGTTAAAAGAGGATTAGTTAATGGTCTTATACAAAATGTTAATAACATTTATGAACTAGGAGATGATGTAGTCGATCTAATACTTGGTGATATATATGACAGTAGCAGAACAGAAGACTTTGAACTTGTACCTTTAAAAAGTAATTTAGACGATAGAAGTTCTTTAAGTAATTTGCTTGGAGGATTTACTGAAACTGAAGATGATAGAAATAGTCTTTCTTATGGTACAGCCAAAACAATAACTCAATACCTTATACCTATGTATAAGTCAGCAGGTTTTCTAAAGAGTTTAGGTGTAAAGAGATTACAGTTTGGATTGGCAGGAGCAGGAGTAAGTGCAGTCAATGACCCTTATGAAGAAAACTTTTTTAACTGGATAGGAGAAAGGTCAGATGTTGCAAAGACTATTGTAGATTTTATGCAAGCACCAAAAGAATATAACGAAGATGGAACTTTAAGACCAGTTGAAGAACGTATGGCAGCCAGAATGAGAGCAATGGCAAATGATTTTATTGTTGGAGAGTTAGCGATTGGTGGTACTGTATCAGGATTAGGAAAGGTAAAAGAACCTGTAGGTAGATTTGTAAAAGAAACAATTAAAACTTCAGGGCTAGATAAAAGAACAGAAGAGATTGGTAAGGTAATTTTTGGTATTACTGACTATACAAAAGAAAGCATAGGCAAAAAAGGTAATGAACTGGTCGATTTCTTTATGGACAAAATGTATGAAATGAGAGCAGGAACTATAAAAGGAAGAAATAAAACAGTAGCAAGATTAAAAAACATTCTTGCTAAAGACGGAGGAGATATAGGCGATTCAGTTATGGATATGCAAGATAATAATTTAATTGAAAACTTAAATATATATATGGAGAAATTAAAAACTAATCCAAAATTACAAAAATTTTATTTAGGTGGAGATGGTTCTACATTGCAAGGTAGTCCACTTAAAGGGTCAAAGATAACAAGAACTTTTAATGCTAAAGATTTAAACAGATATTTTAAAACTACTGTTAAAGGAAAAGATAAAGCTTTTGGAGATAAAGAAGCAATCGTAGATTTTATTGTTGCCAGAGGAGATGCAATTAAACAAAGCATAAATCCAAAGAGTAGAACATGGAAGTCTATGAAAGCAAAAGCTAGAACTCAATTACCTTTAGATACTATTAATGCTTTATCAGACTTTGTAGAAACCTATGGAGATGGTGGAGAACTTGATTTAGAAGTAGCAATTATAGCTATGAATGATATTGTCAACGAAAGTGCAATCGTTGTTAGAGAACTAGCAAGTAAAATGGACAGCATGATTGCTTTAAAGAAAGGTGGAAGCTTTGATAGCAAAGCCTATGATGTTGTTAAAGGAGACTTTGCCTATACTCTTAAATTTTTAGATAGTGTTTTAAATATTAAAAGAAGAACTATTACTCCAATATCAAGAAGTCTTGCACTATCAAATGTAACTTCTGACAGAATCCCACAAAAAGGTTTAAAGACTGTATTAAAACTAAGAGAAGAAGATGAAGCTATAGAACTTGCAAGAAAGCAAGCTGCAAAAGAAATGACAGATGAAGAAGATTTTTTAGGAGAGTTTGACGTAGAACAAATTATAAAATTAGCAGATGGTGGAGACACTAAAGCTTTACAACAAGTGGTAAGAAAATTACATTTAGCAGCTACTAACCCTAAAGCTTTAAAAATAATATTAAAACATCAAAAAGGTTCAGACGTAATGAAGATAACTAATCATTTATTTATTAACTCGATACTGTCAAACCCTGTAACTCATCAAGTCAACTTAATATCTACAGGAATAAATACATTTGGAAAGCCTATATCAAAATTAGTAGGTGCAGAAGATAACGTAACTAGAATGAGAGCTTTGAAAGATTTGCAATATCTAATGTCAACTTCTGTAGAGTCTTTAAAAATGGCAGGTTTTGCTTTTAGAGCTAATAGAAATATTGTAGATGCAGGTCAGTCAATACTTGAAAGTAAGTCAGGAGAAAGAATAATGATGGAATCTTGGGAAGGAACTAGGGGTCAACTTGGTAGAGCAGTTATGGACACATACGGATTGCCTAGTAGATTTTTAATGGCTGAAGATGAGTTCTTTAAACAGATGAATTTTAGATCATATTTAAGAGCAAGCATTTGGGAAAGAACACAAAAAGAAATGGAGAAAGGTGTAAGGAATTTTGCCAATAGAGGAGAATATAATAAGTATGTTAATAACCAATTTAATAAAATTATTAAGGTTATAAACAGAGAATCAATGGAAGGAAAGCTATCTCAGAAAAATTTAAAATTATTTAGAGAAGCACAACAATATGCAGCAGAAGCAACATTTACTGAAGATTTAGCAGATGGACATTACTTAAAAGCTTTTCAAAATGCTGTTAATGAATATCCGTTAGCTAGACAAATAGTTCCTTTTATAAGAACACCTATTAATATTATGAAGCAGTTTGGCAAGGCAAGTCCTGTTGCTGCTTTTGGACAAACAGATTTAGGTAAAAAACTAAGAATTAGTGAATTAGGATTTGTTAAAGAACATCTAGCGGAAGTAGCATCAAAAGATAAAAGTGTAAGAGCTATAGCTTTAGGTCGAACACGTTTAGGTGGGGCTGCTTGGGCAGGTGGAATAACTGCTGCTTTTCAAGTAAATGACCCAGAAGCAGGAGTAGCAATTACAGGAGGTTTGCCTAAAAATAAAGAGCAAAGAGAGATGTTACTTGCAACTGGCTTTATACCTTACGCATTTAGATTTCTTGCAACTGAAGAAGACATAGCTAAGTATGGAAAAGTTGACCCTAGAAATACAAAAGATTCAAGAAGATCAAGAAATCCTTTAGATTATATTTTACAAAAAGGAGAAAATTCAGAAGTTACATTTGTAAGAGGAGCAGATGGAAAAATTAAATATAAGTATGTTAGTTACAAAAGACTTGAACCTTGGGCTAGTTATCTAGCTTTGTCTGCTGACTTTGCAAGGATAGCACCATACTTAGGAGAAGATAGAAAATTAGAAAAAGAAACTATATATCAAGTTATGCAAGCTGCTATGTATGACAATCTAATAGATAAAACATTTATTTCTGGCATAGCAGAACTTATACCTTTGTTTGAAGACCCTTCTAAAATGAATGGATTTATAACCAGAAGGATTGCTCAAATAGCTACACCCTTTAGTGGTACAGGTAAATTTATTAAAGGTGCTATTAACTCAGGAGCTTTTGGACAAAACAGAGATGGTAATATTCGTATTGATAAAAAAGTACCTAAAGGACAATTTGAAGGGGATTACAACCCTATGATATTTGTAACTAGACTTATTAATGAAATAGCAGGTAGTACTCCTCATGGAGATAAATTTGCAAGACCAGTACAAAGTCATATAACAGGTAAGTTTGTAGAGATACCTGTAGGGTTTGGTAAAGATGAATGGAATGTATTGCTTGATGGTTGGACATATTCCAATGTTTCTAACAATGACCCTGTTTTATCAGTCTTACAAGAGACAGGAGGAGAGTACGCTGCTCCTAATGATTTGTTATTAAGTGATGATGACTTTGATAATCAATTAAGATTAAATAACGAAGAGGTTGCTGATCTGATTTATACAACTGCAAAGTTTAGAAAAGGCACATTACAATTAAGAATGTATGAAAAGATGGAAAAACATATACAGAAAAACGACATACTGGTACAACTTATGAGAGGTAATGGATTAAAAATAGAGCTATCAGATATGGATATTAATATGAAAGCTGTTATTGCAAATGTCGCAGGTAAAGATATAAATGAATTAACAGAAAATGATTTTAGTAATAGTGACAGAGTAAATATGATGTATGCTGCTAGAGAACAACTAAAAGAAGGTTTACAAAAAATACATAATGACTATAAACAAGACGCTAAAAAATGGTGGATAAAGAATAGCAAAGTGTTAGACAAAGAAAAAAGAGATAAGTTTTATAACAACGAAAATAGAAATAAAGAATTATATCAGGGTATAGTAGAAGTAAGCACAAATAGTCTCCTTGAACAATTTGCAGCAAAGTCTCTTATTAGTTAACAATGGCAACCAACACCACTAATACGTTTACTAACCATACAGGAAACGGAACAGAAGTTAACTATTCAATTAGTTTTGAGTACATTACTACTTCTGAAATAGTTGTAACAGTTGCAGGAGTTACTAAAACATTAGGAACTCACTATACAATTAGCGGATCAACAGTTACTTTTACTGTTGGTAATGTTCCTGCTAATAGTGCAGCAATTAAGTTTCAAAGAAATACAAATATAAGTACAAAGTCTGTTGATTTTCAAGATGGAAGTGTTCTTACAGAAGCAGATTTAGATAGCAATACTAACCAAGTGTTGTTTGCTCAACAAGAAATTATAGATAAATTAAATGGAATAGAAGAAGGAGCTACAGGAGATCAGACAAATGCAGAAATTAGAACTTTAGTCGAGAGTGCAAGTGATAGTAATGTCTTTACAGACGCAGATCATTCTAAATTAAATGCAATAGAAGCTTCTGCTACAGCAGACCAAACCGCAGCAGAGATTAGAACACTTGTAGAAAGTGCTAGTGATAGCAACGTGTTTACTGATGCTGACCATACTAAGTTAAATGGTATTGAAGCTAGTGCAACTGCTGACCAAACTAATGCTGAGATAAGAACAGCAGTAGAAGCAGCTACAGATTCTAATGTCTTTACTGATGCTGACCATACAAAACTAAATGCTATAGAAGCAGGTGCTACAGCAGATCAGACAGTATCAGAAATCAAAAGTCTTATAGCTGGCAGTCCTCTTGATGCTACTCACCTAGCAGCAAACTCAGTTGATAGTAGTGAGCTAGTTGACGGAAGTGTGGACACTTCTCACCTATCTGCTGATTGCGTGGATGCTACAAAAATAGCTGACAAT
>Ga0209232_1000290_pt1 | contig 32089 bp, 48 predicted proteins | sample ETNvirenome_2_60_FD_184066 | JGI IMG/M metagenome (GOLD analysis project Ga0209232, IMG submission 184066) | Marine viral communities from the Pacific Ocean - ETNP_2_60 (SPAdes) (version 2) | ecosystem: Environmental > Aquatic > Marine > Oceanic | place: Pacific Ocean | collected 2013-06-22
GGAATATCGGGAATTACAAATGCTGCATTAATTTTAAAAGATGTTACCACTCCTTACACTTATATGACCTTTAGAGGAGGATATGTAGGAATCGGAACAGCTTCGCCTACTAATAAATTATTTGTAACAGCTAGTACAGCAGGAGATTATGCAGGTTTTATTGAAAATACTAATAGTACAAATGGATATGGTTTACTTGCGAGAACAGCAAACACTGGAACTTCATCTTATGCTTTTGCAGCAAGAGCTGGTTCTAGTGATATTTTTGTAGTAAGAGCAGATGGAAACGTAGGAATAAATACAATTTCGCCTACAGCTAGATTACACATAACAGAACAAGCTGAGAGTAATTATTTCTTAAAATTACAAGGTACATATGGTACTGGAAATGTTTATGGATTTAGAACAAATGGTGCTAATTCTGAAGTATTATCTTTATTTGATTTGACTGTTGGTAACAGAATTGCAGTTCATGGTAACACTGAACATTCATTTGCAACAGGTGGAACTACGAGGCTATTAATAGACAGTTCAGGAAATGTAGGAATAGGTATAGCTCCTGTAAGTGGTGCAAGATTAACTTTAGGAACAGGCGCAGTTGCAAATGAAATATTAAGTTTTGCTCCAGCTACAGGTGGAAATGCTGAATTAAGAAACACATCTTCTACTGGAACATTTACTTTTACTAATAGCAATGGTTCAAGTGAAAATTTGCGAATAGACAGTTCTGGAAATGTTGGAATAGGAACAACTTCGCCTAATTCATATAGTAATCAAACAGTTTTAACAATTAACGGTAGTACTTATGGTCGTTTAGATTTAGAAAGCGGTGGTACTCTTAGAAGTTCATTATTTTCACAAGCAGCAAATACAACTTTAGCTATTTCTACTGGATTTTTTACTATTGATGTTGGTTCAGAAAGATTAAGAATTGATACTTCAGGTAATGTAGGAATCGGAACTACTTCGCCTGACGAAAAATTAGATATTACAGGTGGATATTTAAAATTTAATGGAGGAGATTATGGTATAAAAGGTTCTGCTGGATTAACTTATTATGCAACAAGTGAACATTATTTTTATACTGGTGGCACAGAAAGAATCCGTATAACATCTGGGGGTTATACACAAATAAAAGCAAGTGGAGGTTCTTCAAGATTATATTTAGAAGGCACAAGTGGCACACATTTTTTAACAGGAACATCAGGAGGTGATTTTGGCATATATAATGATACTGCTAGTTCTTATAGAATGTTTATTAACAGTTCAGGAAATTTAGGAATCGGAACTACTTCGCCTGAAAAAAACTTAAGTATAGGTAGTTCACAAGCAGACGGTATTCAATTTAATTATGATACAACTAATAATTATAGAAATCAAATATTAAATTATTGGAATAGCAATACTGATACTAGAATGGATTTTAATATTGCTAGAACAAGCGGTCAGACACCTGAGACTATAATGTCTGTAGGTTATGGAAATAATGTTGGTATCGGAACAACTTCGCCTGGGGCTAAATTAGATATAGACGCTGGAGGTGCTTATGCGTTATCTATTGATTCTACTCAGCGATATTTAATGGAGTTTGCTAGAAGTGGTGCTTCTGAGTGGTGGATAGCTGTTGATGGCGGTAAATTTATACTACACGAAAATGGAGTTGCTGACCAGTTTGATATGTCTGGTGGAACAGGAACATTCCGTGGGGATGTAGTAGCTTATGGCTCACCCTCTGATATACGATTAAAAGAAAATATAAAACCTATTGAATCAGCTTTAGATAAGGTTAGTAAATTAGAAGGTGTTACATTTGACTGGAAAAAATCAGACAGCATATTAGACATAAAAAAAGATATAGGTTTTATAGCACAAGATGTTCAAAAAGTTGTGCCAGAACTTGTAAGACAAAATGATAATGGTATGCTTTCAATGAGACATCAAGGTATGACACCAATATTACTTGAAGCAATAAAAGAATTAAAAGCAGAGATAGAAGAACTTAAAAAACAAATTAAGTAATGGCAGTACCTACAAGTGGTAGTATAGAGATGTTAAAACTAGCTAGGGAAAGAAAAGGTTTTGGTTATACATCAAGCGGAACAATAACAAGCCCTATACATTTATCAGATTTATCAAGATTAAGTGGCGGTAATACAAGCGGTTCTGGTACTAGTTACCCAGCTGTAAATTTATTAAATCCATCGACAAGTAGACCAGATGGTTCTAATCCACAATCAATGAGTGAATTTAGGGGTTATGAACAGAATTTAGCAAGGGCAGCTTTTCAATTTATTTTCAGTGCATCAAGTTCTTCAAGTTCATGTATAGCTGGTTTTCCATCAGGCGTAGAATATTATCACACCGATGGCAACAATCAATACCCTAGTGCATTAGATGGGACATTTTTTGCCTACACAACAGCAACAGGATTTACACCAGTTAGTGCTGGATTTTATCAAGTATTTGACACTAGTGGTTTTAGCACAAATAAATTCATACAAACAAATTCAAGTGGTGCAATAATTGGTGGGGGTAATTGTTAATTTAATTTATTAAATTTGTAAAAAATAATATTATGGCTAACCAATACGATTGGCACATCAATCAATTAGATGCAAAAATTAAGCAAGATGATAAAGACAATGTTATATATACAGTGCATTGGACTTATATAGCAAAGGATGATTCTGAACCCGATAAATATATAGCATCATCAATAGGCACATATAGTGTCGAATATAAAGAAGGTGAAGATTTTATTGAATATGCTGACTTGAAAAAATCTGATGTTGTTGGATGGCTAGAAGCTGGTATTGATGTCGATTCAATGAAAACAAGTTTAGATAATCAAATAGCTTTACAAAAAAACCCAGTGGATGAGTATTTACATCCAGATTGGTCTTAAAATTTAATTAATATATTATGGCAAAACTCGAAGAAAAACAATTACAAGAACTACAACAATCAATAGCAAAACCTCAGCAAATAGCTCAAGAAATAGGCATGAGGGTAATTGCATATAAATCAATTGATGACCTAGTGCAACAATGGAATGATGCACAAAAAGACCAACAAGATAAATTAAAGAAAATTGAGGATGAACATGGCAAAGGTCAGATTGATATTAGCACAGGCGAAATAACTCCTTTGAGTGAGGAATAATGGCACTTATAAATGCCAGTAGTTTTTTACTTGTAAAGGACCAAACTGTTATTGGTCATTCTAAAGAAGCTAATATTTCTTTACAATTAGATTTACCTGATGCCACTACAAAAGAGAGTGGTGGTTTTGCAGAATATTTGCCATGTATTAGAGGTGGCTCAATATCTGCATCAGGACTTACTGATTATACAGACACACTTAACTTTAAAGAGTTTACGAGTTACATAATTACTAAGGCAATCAACACTTATTATTTTCGTGACCCTGATGATGCAACAGGCACAATATATAGAGGTGATGGTTTTGTGACATCAGTTGATGAAACTGCTGACAATGAAACTATAACTGAATTTAATTTAGAAATAACTTTGTCTGGACCAATAACAGTTGGTAATCAAAATAATTGGGAAAATATATTTCAGTTTTGGGAAAATATTTCAACTAATTGGGAAAACACCTAAATTTTTTTATTTGTATATTTACAAAAAATTTAATCTAAAATATATAAAAAAATGGCAGTATTTAATGGAACAAATTTATTGTTAAAAGCTATTACAAGTGGTGGTACATTAGCAACTATTGGTCACACAACATCAGCATCAATGTCTCTAAGTATGGACACACCTGATGCAACTACAAAAGATTCATCAGGATTTTCTGAATTTATTGGTGGTGTTAGAAGTGGTGAGATTTCTTTTGAGGGCTTAGTTGACCATACTGATGCAGCTGGTTCTGATGCAATTTCTGGTTACTTAGTTGCTAGAACTAAAATTGACTGGTCATTTTCAACTGGCACATCTGGTGATGAAATTTATTCAGGAAGTGGATTCATTTCTAGTTGTGAAATTTCAGCTGAAATGGAATCACCTGTAACATATTCAGGCACAATAACAATTACTGGAACTATAACTCAAGGTACAAACTAGAGTTTAATAAAATATAAAAGGCACATGGGTGAAAATTTATGGGTGGTAAAAAAATAACCATGTGCCTCTAATTTTTACATTATGGCAAACAAGAAAAGGGGTTACTACACTATAAAAATGGGTGGTAAAAAAAGGACCATGCATTTTTCAATGAACTTTTGGTCAAACTTTACAGATGACTTAAATATTTCTCTAGACAAACTCGGTGATATATTTACTGATGGTGTTTCATTATCAACCATTAGGTCATTAATATATTCTGCATTATTAGCAAATGACCAAGAAAATAAATTACTAATTGATTATGATAAATTTGATGTTGGTGTTTGGATGGAAGATTTAGAAGCTGATGACTTAGACAAAATAGTTGCAGCAATGATGCAATCTAGAATACTTGGCAATGATTTAAATGCTGGTATGGCTAGGAATGTTAAGCAATCTACAAAGGGAAAGTAAACACCCAGCTGACTTGGGATTCACTCATTGATTATTATGTGGGTCAAGCTGGGGTCACACCAAATCAATTTTGGTTAAACACTTGGAAAGAGAATCATTTACAAGGCGAATCATGGCAACTACAAGAGAATTTAGAGTGGGAAAGAATTAGATATTTATGCACCATGATTTATAATGTGAACTGTCAGAAAAAATCACAAATGATTAGACCTGACAAATTATTCCCATTACCACAGGATGTATATTTAGAAAGAGGCAAACCACAATCTACAAAAGAACAAATGGAAGCATTTGAAAAAGCAGTTAGTAAAACTAAATTTGACAAAAAACTAGAACTTTAATTATTTGTATTTTTGTGATAAATCTAAAATATGGCAGATAATAAATTAAGGTTTTTTCTTACAGGTGATTCAAAACAGTTTCAACAATCATTAACTCAAGCAGAAAATAAACTAAAAGCATTTGGTTCAAAAATGCAATCAGTTGGTCGAAGCATGACTATGTTTGCTGCACCTGTTGTCGCAGCTGGTGCTGCATCTATCAAGATGGCAGCTAGTTTTGACAAGTCAATGACTAAGATTAAAACTTTGGTTGGTGTTGCAGCTAATGAGGTTGATAGCATGAGAGCTGGTGTCATGAAAATGGCAAAAGATACTGGGTCTAGTGCTGATGAAGCAGCTGAAGCATTATTCTTTATTACATCAGCTGGTATAAAAGGTGATGAAGCCATGAAAGTTTTAAATGCATCTTTAAAAGCTAGTGCAATTGGACTTGGTGAAGTAGCTACTGTTGCAGATAGTGCAACCTCAGCCATGAATGCTTATGGTTCAGAAAACCTATCAGCCACTATGGCAACAGATGTTTTAACAAACTCTGTTAGATTAGGTAAATTATCGAGTGAGGAATTAGCTGGTTCTCTTGGTCAAGTAATACCAATAGCATCTAATTTAGGTGTGCAATTTCACGAAGTTGGTGCGACATTAGCAGCCATGTCTAGGACAGGTACGAATGCTGCAACAGCATCAATGCAGCTTAAAAACATATTAATTTCTATTTTAAAGCCATCAAAAGAAGGTGCAGACCAACTTGCAGCCATGGGGTTGTCTAGTCAAAAATTAAGGCAGCAAATTAAAGATGAAGGACTGCTAAGTGTTTTGACAACATTGAAAGGTAGGTTTGAAGAAAATGAGGATGCACAAGCTAAGGTGTTTGGAAGTTCAAGAGCATTAATGGGTGTCATGGACCTTTTAGGTAAAGGTTTTAAAGATACCGAACAAATATTTGCTAGTATGGCAAAGAGTGCTGGTGTTACAGCCGAAGCATATGATGAATTGCAAAATAGTGCTGAGTTTAAACTTAGAAAATCTATGGTGCAAGTCAAAGAAACTTTTAGGGAAGTTGGTGCTACATTGTTAGAAGCATTACTACCAGCCATACAAAGTGCATCAGAATTTATTGTAAAATTATTAAAAGGGTTTAATGGATTGAGTGATAATACAAAAACTTTTTTAGGAATAGTAACAATGTTAGCGACTGCATTAGGACCATTGCTTATAGTTTTTGGTTCTCTAATTACATCAGTCGGCACTATAATTGGTGCAATAAAAAGCTCAACAATTGCAATGAAACTTTTAAATCTTGCAATGTCTGCTAATCCAGCAATTAAGTTTGCTACAATAATATTAGGTGCAGCAGCAGCTTTATTCAAATTAGGCAAGGCAAGGAAGGAAGCTCAAATGGAAGCATTAAACAAAGAGCTTAATGATTTAAGTATTGAAGATGCTGAAAAAAGATTAGCCAGTTTAAGCACAACATTGGCAGCTAACACTAAAATTATTGATGACAATAATAAATTATCATTTACAAGAAGAAAACACCTATTAGAAGATGCTGATGGTAACAGAGTTGCAACAAGAAAAATTGTCAGCAAAAATAAAGCAATGGGCAATGAAATTCAAATGCTCAAAGAAATCATACAGAAGAAAAAAGACATGGCAAAAGCAGATGAAGAAATTGCCAACATAACAACATTAGGAACAACCACTGGTGGTGGTGGTGGTGGTACTGGAACAAGTGGTCCAACACCTGAGGACATTGCAAAACAAACAGCAGCTGCGTTATTAACTACAAAGAAAAAACAATTTGATGCTGAAATTGCTGCAACAAAATCACACTACAATAATCTTATAAAACTAAATGAAGGTAATGGTGAAATTGTCAAACAGCTAGAAATATCAAAAAATGAAAAGCTAAAACAGATTAATGATGGCTACAATGCAGATGATATAAGAGCTAAAGAAAAACACGAACAAGATAAAGCTGCATTAAAAACTGCAATTGAGGATGCATCAGCAGTCACAGATGAACAAAGAAAAGCATTAGAGGTTCAAAGAACTCAGGAATTTTATGACAAATTAATATTACAAGCAAAAGAATTTGGATTTAATACAGATGCATTAGTTGCTGCTAGAGCAGAAAAAATTAAAGAACTTGGTGAGACACTTAACGAAACAACAAAAGAATTTACTGAAACCCAAAAATTAATGGGTGAAGGTCTTGAATCAGTTTTTCAAGGTATTGGTATTTCAATTGCTGAATCTATGGGTGGTGCTGGTTCTGCATTATCTGGTTTTTTAAGTACATTTTTATCAGGTGCTATGCAATTTGTAGCAGCATCATTAGCACAATCATTAGGTCTTGCTGTTACTGCTGCTGGTCAAAGTTCATTAGACAAAGGACCTTTTGCTGCATTTGTTTTACCAGCTTTAATTGCTGGTACTACTGCTGCTGTAAGTGGTGCATTTAAAAAAATACCAAAGTTCGCAAGTGGTGGTATTGTTAGCACACCAACAATGGGTTTAATGGGTGAATATCCAGGTGCTAGAAGCAATCCTGAGGTTATTGCACCATTAGATAAATTAACTGGTATGTTAGGTGGCACACAATCCAATGTTCAAGTTGGTGGTGAGTTTAAATTAAGAGGTCAAGATTTAGTGGTGGCTTTACAAAGAGCCGACAGAAACAGAGAAAGAATTAAGTAATGGCATATGGTGTTAAATTTCGTTTAGAATTTTCTGATGACAATCTTAAAGGTAAAAAGGTTGAAATCTTAAAAGATGGTTATACAGGTAGTGTGCTAGAACTTATAGGCACAGATAATCCTGTTGAAATTGATTGGGAAGGTGATGATGATTTCTATAATCCAATTGTAGGGTCAACTTGTACTATAAATTTATACGATACAGATACCTGTAATTATGATGATTTTTATACAGCAGATGAACGAGAATATAAGGTCAAAGTATCTTATAAAGATGGTAGTAACAATTATCAAACATATTGGGAAGGATGGTTGTTGGTTGACCGATTTAGGGAAGCTGTTTTGACAAAACCATATCCAATAAGTTTAAGTGCCTATGATGGTCTTGGTAGTTTAAGGGGTTTTACAGCACCTATTGACTTGACATCAACTGCATTTAAGGATTTAATGTATTACATAACAAACATCTTAAATAATATAAATTTAGGTTTTGACATTCATATTGCTAATGATATACAAAAAGATGGTGCAAGTGGTTCTGACCATACTATATATGACCAGTCAAGTTTATCACCAAATGCATTTTTACAAAATGGTGAAAAATTAAGAACAGCAAAAGATGTATTAGAACAAATATTAAGATTTACTAATGCCAAAATATTTCAAAGTTATGGCAAATGGTATATAATAAATAACTCTAGTTACAGTGAACAATCTGTAAAAGATTCATCAGCTACAACAGCAAATGGTGGCACAATACCAACAGGCATTAGAGCAGCAGAAACTACATCTTTACAAAATAATGGTACTGAATCTATTAAATATTTTATTTATAATTCAAGTGGTGTTTATCAATCTACAAGTACAGTTGATATTTTACAAACTGTGCCGAGTGATTTACAACCATTGGGTGCTAATTTAACTAAAGAATATCTAAGACCACTTAAAGAATTTTCAATTGATGTTGAAGTTGGTGACAATTTTTTTGACACAAACAGATTTAGTAATGGTCATTTTGAACATGCTGCAACTGGATTTACTTTAACAAATTCAACAATTGATTCAACATTTTCGTTTAAAGGTGATAGGTCATTAAAAAGTACAAGCATATCGTCAACAGCTAATGGTACATCTGCTATTTTAGTTAACTCAACAGGTCTTGATGTACCTGGTGGCAATACAGCTCAAGCTGACACATTTTCATTAAATGTTTTTATGGATAGTACAAGTGGTAATACCAGAGGATTTAGGTGGCAAATAAGATTAGTTGGTCAAGGTCCTGGTGCTGGTGCTGACCAATACTGGTCAGAAAATTCAAGCAACTGGGTTGGTAGTGATACTAAAAACGAGGTTGAAATTACAACTAATCAAAGGTGGAAAAAATTTAGTTTTAATCTTGACAGTTATCCAGGTGGTAGTTGGTTGGCTTTTATAACTATTTATGGTGCTTATCAAACAACATCAACATCAGGTTTTACTGCTATTAATTTTGATAGTTTGTCATTAGAATTTAAAAGTATTGATAGTAATAATAACAGAACTGATTTTTTTGCAAAGTTTGATTTGCTACAATTTATAAGAAAACGAACTGCTGATTTATCTGGTGTCTTAAATATGGATGGTGTCTATTTAACTAATGATAAATATGGCAGAATTTCTGGTAATTTTTTTAGGTCAAGGGACAAAACAAACTATCTAAAAAGTATTGAAAAAATAGTAAGTCAACAGGTCATAAATGATTACAGAGATTTTGTAGTCAGGTACGAGGGTGAGTTATATAATAATAATAATGACCCCATAGGTCCACATAATAAAGTGTGGATTAATTTTGGTACAACAGTATTACAAGAGCCAGTCAGTTGTTATATTGATGGTATGAATTACAATGTCAAAAGAAATTTGTATAATGTAGTAATGCATGTGCCAAATCAAAATGATGATGAAACCTCAGATTTTATCACAAAATTTTAAACTTTTTTCTTTTCCTGTTTGCTACGGGGTATTCTCTTTTAATTAGGGGAGTACCCTATTTTAATGTAAAATATTTTTTATTTATTAAAATAATTTTTTTATATTTACTGGCTAAACTTAAAACTATGTTTAAATATTATTTTGATGAAGACCGAAAAAAACTAGGTCTCAAAAAAAATGTTGTTGCTAGTATGTTAGAATGTACTATGCCAACATTACAAAGCAGATTGGAAAACCCTGGCACATTTACAGTTGCCGAAATTAAGATATTAAAAGATAATGGGTTTGAACAATCTATGAATCGTTTAATTTAAAATCAACAAACATTTATGAAAATTTATCAAAAACTGTTTAAGTTGCAGCAAGAGATTGGTGCAATTCCAAAGGAAAATAAAAATTCATTTTTTCCTAATCACACTTATTTTGACATTAACGAATTGATTAGAAAATTAGTTCCGATATTATCAAAGTATAAACTATTGTTATTACAACCAATAGTAAAGAATGAAGTATATGCAATAATTCAAGACACCGAATCGGAAGGTCGAATTGTTAGCAGCATACCATTGCCTGAAATACAAGACCCACAAAAAATAGGTGGTGCAATTACTTATTATCGTAGATATGCTTTAGTGTCATTATTGGGATTACAAGCCGAAGATGATGATGGTAATACAGCAACAGGCAGAACAAATCAAAGAGTAAAATCAAATCAAAAATTAAATCAAAAATCAAATCAATTTAAATTATAATTATTATGGCAGATTACGAACACAAAGCTGGTAATGGTTCTATATTCAAGAATCAATACAAAGAAAACGAAAACCAACCTGACTATAAAGGTTCAATCAAATTACAGGATGGTGCTGACAAGGAATTGGCAGCATGGGTTAAGCAAGATAAAAATGGAAATTCATTTTTGTCATTGTCAATTAGCGACCCTTATATTAAAAAAGATGAACCACAACAGTCCACTCAAAGCAATGCAAAAGTGGATGATTTACCTTTTTAAATCGTAGCAAAAAGGGAAAGAGGGCAGCCATTTGGTTGCCTTTTTTTTGTTTTACAGTTAAATGCTAAAATCAATTCTAAGCTGTCTTAGGTTCGATTTAAGCGACTTTGGCTGTTCTGGCATATACTAGCATCAAAAATCTGAGAAAGTGCATTAAACGAAAATCCCCCCTGTAAATATTTTTTGTTTTTTAAAGTATTTTTTTAAATGAAAAAATTATTATATATTAGTTTTTATAATTAAAAATTAAATTATGGCAGAAAACAAACACAATGCAATAGAAAATCAAGTCATGGACTATTGCAGAAAAAAAATCGAAAAAGAAAAAGAAGTTTTAAATTATATTGAAACTCACAAATCAATAATAAAAGAGCTTGGTTATGAAATCAAAAAAAAAGAATTACCTGACATATCTAAATGATAATTATTTTTATGAAATTGGATTTGAAAAAAAGGAAAGTAAATTAAAAGATTTAAAAATGAAAAAAAGACAATATAGAAGCAATCAAGGTCGCAGCCCAAAACAAGAATGTGAAACACAAAAACTTTATTTCATTTGTGTGATTGGGCTTATATTAATAGTAATTTATTTGATATTAAAATGATAATACAAAAAGACAGTAATGACATTTACCACAGCCATGATTCAATTTCTGCAAGTGGTTTAAAAACAATAGCACAGTATGGTATTGAATATTATTTAACACAAACACATACTGAATCTGAAGCAATGAAATTAGGCACAGCTATCCACACAGCTATTTTAGAACCTGATACCTTTTTTGACATTTACGAAATTATGACAGAAAAGTTTGATTTAAGAACTAAGATTGGTAAAGCAAAAAAATTAGAGTTTGAGGAAAAGGCAAAGGGAAAAATTGTTTTACAAAAGGACCAGTATCATGTTATTAAAAATTTAATGAAGCGAGTTGACACTAATTCTCTAGCTAAAAAATATTTAAAAGGCGAAAAAGAATTATCACATTATTTAGAATATGAAGGTATGACAGTTAGAGTTAGACCAGATGTTGTTAATCATGTAGAAGGTTTTATTGCTGATGTTAAAAAAACTAGATTGACAGCATCCGACAAAGATTTTGCTAAAGTAGTTAGACAATTTGGCTATCATATCCAGGCAGCATTTTACATGGATATGCTTGGTGTTGATACATTTAGGTTTATTGTGTGTGAGGACAAACCACCATATACAATTGTTGTTCATGCATTGTGTGATGAATCTATTGAAAAAGGTCGCAAAGCATGGAAGGAAGCATTTGAACAATGGAAAAATTATAAATTAACTGGACAGATAACATCTTATCAACCTAGAGATGTTGCAGATGATGGTGCATTCTTAATAAGAATATAATGGAAAAATATTTAAAAATTGTTAATAAACATTTTGGACTAGATATTACTGTTAGAACCAGAAAATTTGAATATGTTTTTGCTAGGGCATGTTACTATCATTTATGTAGAAGATTTGGTGCATTTTCATTAAGCCAAATTGCTAGGTCAGTTAATAAAAATCATGCCACAGTTATTCATGGTATAAGAGAGTTGCCCTATATGATTAAACATGATGATACATTACTAAAAAAGTATAATTCATTAATTAGTAAATTTGATGTTAGCATGTGTATTCAAGACAACTCAATGAATGTAGAAACTCTGGTCAGAGATTATAACTTTTTATTATTAGAGAATGATAAATTAAGGGGTGAAAATGCTGAACTAAAAGAACTTATTTACAAATTAGCTGATATAGATTAATTTTTCTTTAATTTTATAAGAAAATTTTAAACATTGGCTAATCCATATTATAAATATTTAGGTAACGAGGACAGATTACAACACAATGTGATGAAATATATTAGCTTACAATATCCAACAGCTTTATTTACACACATACCCAATGAGGGTAAACGAACTAAATTTGAGCAGTTTAAATTAAAATACCTGGGCACTAAAGCTGGTGTGCCTGATGTGATGATATTCACACCAAACAAAAACAGAAATGGATTAGCAATTGAATTAAAAGCTGGATATAATAAACCAACTGACAATCAAAAATTATGGTTATCGTTGTTAAGTAATGTTAATTGGTCAACACATTGGAGTAAAGATTTTGATGAATGTAAAACAATAATTGATAAATACTTTAATGATGAGATTTAATAATTCAAGGTCAATATATTTCCACGAACCAACACAAAAAGTTAGATGGACAACAACTTGTAGTGAAAATTTTAAAATTAATTATACTTATGTGGGTGAAGCGACTGAAAATGAATTTAATATTTTAGTCGACTTATTATGGTTTTTACATGGTGAAAATGATATGACTTATGATGAGTTCTATAATGTATTTCAAGAACTAAGGTTTTTTTGTGATAAGGTTATGGGACTTGTTGATGAAGAATAATTTATGAAATACAACAAAATTATTAAACCTACCAAATTTGATAGGTTCACTAATGTGCCCAATTATATCTTTAGGCATAAAGGAATTTCTATTGGTGCAACTGGATTATATGCCTGGATGTTTAGTCACAGGCATGACCAACAAATTACAGTTGAATTTATGATTAATCATTTTAAGGAATCTAAGTCAGCTGTTAGAGCTAAATTAAATGAGCTTATAGACAAAGGTTATGTTGACAGAATTAGAGTTTATGATAATGGCAGAATAAAAGGTTATAATTATAAATTAAAAGCTAAAGCTAAAAAGCTAGAAACCGAAAAGCTAGAGACAGAAAACCTGGCTCTAGAAAATCAGCCACAAAGTAATACTAATAATAATATATATAATATAAGTAATACTAATACAGATTCTATTTTGCCTCATTTTATTAAATTATTTGACAAAAGATTTCATCCAACAACTAAAGCACAAAAGCAAAGATGGTTGACTATATTAGACCAGCTGCAAAGATTGGATAAATACGATTTGAGAGAGGTTTATAAAATCTGCAAACATATTAGACAAAAAGATTTTTGGAAAACTCAATTGCTTAGTTTGCCAAAACTTAGAAACCCAGACAAAAATGGTGACAAATGGATTAATAGATTTGAAGCTATTTACAAAAATGACCATAAACCAAGTGCATATAAAAAGATTAAAGATTTAATTGAATTTAAATTATATACAGATGTTGATGGTCAAGAAAAACTAGGTGCTGTTACTAAATTAACTAAGTTAAACCAATATAATCTAACACAGGTTTTAAGTGGTGGCGAAATATTACAAGTAATTAAATATTTAAAAAATGAGTAAGTGGATTAGAAACAGCAAACAAGTAAAACAATCTATCGATTTTTATGGTATTGGTAATGATAAAATTCATCCAACCGATATTGATGCTGTATTAGAATTTAACAATGAGGCATTAATATTATTTGAAGTTAAAAAGATTAACAATAAATTACCAACTGGTCAAAGATTATTATTAGAGAGATTAGTAAACTCTTGGCATACAGAAAAATCAATAGCACTTGTTGTCAATCATAATTTCAAGAATGATGACAAAGACATCCCATTAGCTAAATGCTGGGTTTGTGGTTATTATTATAAAGAAATGTGGTTTAGTTGTAATGAACCATTAAAAAAACAATTAAAAAAAATACTAAACAAATGGAATATATCAAAAATGCAATTATAAAAATTTTTAAGATTAGAGCTAATCAAAATTATGTCTTAATAATTCCAAAAAAATTTAAAAATAAAAAGAAATATTTAAAATTTATAAAAAAAACTAATACATTTATAACAACAAATGTGAAATATGATTGAAAAATTACAACAACTTGGAATACAATTAAAAAGAAATACTGGCAATGTAAAAACTAAATGTCCTAAATGTTCTCACAATAGGAAAAATAAAAGTGATTTATGTTTGTCTGTTAATATTGATGAAGGTCTTTACAATTGTCACAACTGTGGCTGGAATGGTAATGTTAAATTTCAGCAGAAAAAAGATTATGTATTACCACCGAAAACTAATATAAACTTAACTGACCGAGTTGTTAAATGGTTTGGCAATAGAAATATAACTGAGCCAACATTGGCACACTATAAAATAGGTGAATCAGTTGAGTTTATGCCACAGGTTCAAGCAAAAAGAAAATGTATAAACTTTAATTATTATCGTGATAATGTAATTGTCAATGTAAAATATCGTGATGGTCAAAAAAACTTTAAACTTGTAGGTGGTGCTGAATTAATATTTTATGGTTTAAACAATATTAAAGATGTTGAAAAATGTTATGTGGTTGAAGGTGAAATGGATGCTTTAAGTTTACATGAAGCTGGATTATATAGTGTTGTATCTGTTCCTAATGGTGCATCAAAAGGCAATCAAAGATTAGATTACTTAGATAATTGTTTTGAATATTTTGAAAACAAAAAAGAAATAATATTATGTACTGACAATGATGATGCTGGTCTAGCTTTAAGAAACGAATTAGCTAGAAGGTTTGGCACATATAGATGTAAATATGTAGATTTTAGTGATTACAATGATGCTAATGAGGTTTTAGTAAGTAAAGGTCCTGAGTATTTAAGAAACATAATTAAAGATGCTAAGGATTTTCCATTAGAAGGTGTGATTGATATTAATTCTATTTGGCAAAATGTATTAAGCTATAATGAAAATGGCATTGAAAATTATGATATTGGTTTGCCTGGTGCATTAGAGTTTTTTAAATTACAATTTGGTGAATGGTCGATAGTTTCAGGCATACCGAATAGCGGTAAATCAGATATTCTTGACCAGCTATTATGTAATGTGTCAACTAAGCATAATTTTAGATGTGCAATGTTTTCACCAGAGAGCTTTCCATATGAAGGACATATAAAAAGAATAGCTGATAAACTAATGTCAAAGAATTGTAATGCTGATGATTTAAATAGTGTCAAACATTTTATTGAACAGCATTTTTATTGGATTAAAATTGACTTAGAAAACCTAACACTAAAAGGCATACTAAATGAATTTAGACAATTAGTTTTTCAAAAGGGAATAAACATTTGTGTGATTGACCCATGGAATATGTTAGACCACTCAGCTCAAAGAGATTACAGCTATATTGGTAGGGAATTATCTCAAATTACACAATTCTGCCAACAAACAAATACTCATGTATTTTTAGTTGCACACCCTAGAAAAATTGAAAGCGAAGGTGGTCAATATAAAAAAGTTACTATGTATGATATTAGTGGTTCATCTGACTTTTTTAATAAAACATACAATGGTATAATATGTCACAGAAACATAGGTCAAAAAACAAAATATGGTAGTGATAGTGTTACAATATTTATAGAAAAAATAAAAAGAAAATCTAATGGTCAATTAGGTTCATTTGAAATAGCACCTGACTTTAAAAATGGTGGTGTTTATAAAGAAATTAATATGCGAGACAAAGGCATAACAATAATCAAAGATGAAAAATTACCTTTTTAATTATGAATAAAACAGAATATAAACAAATCAGAAAAGAGCTTTTAGAATTATGTGAAAAAATAATGAATCAAAAGCAACCTGAATATACTAATGATAATCAGGATGTACTACATAATTTTAAATCAACAGCAAAAAGATTAAATCTTAAACCTAGTGAAGTGTGGGGTGTGTTTTTAGATAAGCACATACAAGCTATATTAAGTCATGCTGGTAATCCTGACATGCATCAAGCAGAACCTATTGCATCAAGATATGCTGATGCCATTAATTATTTATTATTAGGGTTTGCATTGCATATTGATAATATGAAATTACAACATGAAGATTTAAAATTAATTTATAGGAGTTTATGAATATATATTTAAATGCAAAATCCTGGTGCATAAACAATGGTGTTAAAATTTATATTGTGCCAATTAGAAATCGAAAAGAATGTTATATTGAGGTTGATGACAATGGTAAAATTACCAGGTCACCTGTAACATATAGGAATCAAAGCATTGCAAGTGATAAAATTTGGGACTTAAATCTGCACATTTACAGGGAAAACAATAAAAAAACATAAAAAATATTAAAAAAAACAAAATATTTCTTTGATTTTAAAGTTTTTTATATATCTTTGGTATAACTAATTTATACTAATTAATAATATATAATATGAAAAATTTAAAAACATACGAAAGAAAATTACAAAACAACTTTTTTAAAAACACTTATAAAAGAGGTGAAAATGCACTTGACTTTGATAAGTTTGACACACAAATTTCTGCTCTTAATGATTTAATAGAAGGTGCAACACTTACAACTACTAATGATGATGTTGACACTACTATTCTTTATAAAAAAGATATTAGCATTGGTCAATTTTTGATTGATAATGGTGTCTTGAAAAACATAAGTAAAAAAGATTTAAGAATAGGCAGATATGTTAAAAACAATGGCAACAGTAATCTATATCTTCAAAACACAAAAAATGTTGTTGATTTTATTATGCATAATGCTGTTACCAACATGCAAAATAATATTGATGCTAGAATAAAAAAAGCAAATGTTTTAATTGACAATATCAACAAAGATAAATCAGATGCAGAATTTTATGTTGAATCATCTGAATCATCAATGATTTTACAGTTTCATTCAAGTGATTTTAGTGAATCAATGTGGACTAAAAAAGATTCTTATGAGACAACAAAAATGCTTAAAAAGGATTTTCAATATAGAAATCAAAATGCTAAAAAATTTGAATTAACTATATATTTAAAAATACCTGTTACAAAAATTAAATTAGGTATCAAAAACATCTTTGATTCATATCATAAATGTTATAAAAATATGGATTTATTAAACCTTTGTGAATTAACTTACAACACAACTTGGAATCAAAATAAAGCTACATATGTGACAAAATACACACCTAGATTTAATAATCATCATGTAGGTATTTCTTGTCACAATACTTACAATTGGAGAGAAATCAGTTTTAAATTATTTGTTGAAAGGGCTTTAACTAAAAGTAAATATTATTATAATAATCATATTTCTGAAATACAAGCTGCTGAGGAAGCTGCTGCTCAAGAAGTTAGAAAACAAAAACAAGAGGAGTTAGCTATAAAAACTGTTACAGATAATTTTAATGGATGCATAAAAATGTACAATGAAGTTAATATTACAGCTATCACATCATTTACTGAAGCTGGATTAAATCAAGCTGATGGGTTCTCAACACTAACTTGTGCATCAGTCACAAATGAATTAGGTAATAAAATACTGTTATCAATCTCACAAGCTAAATGTGGCATCATTGAGGTCTTAGGATTTATTAATCCTGAAGCAAATAGATTTGTTGACCAGGATGTAATTAAAGATATGTTTAATCAAACATCTGTTATTATGTAGTATAATTTAGTTTTTTACACACAGGTGATAGGAGGTTTTCGGACCTCCTTTTTTTTTGTTTAAATTTGTCAAATGAAATCGGACAAATCGGACACTATAAAAAAGAAACTCATACATGCCTTAGAAACTAATTTAGGCATTGTTACAGCTGCTTGTAAACAAGCTGGGATAGCTAGGTCCACTTACTATGAATGGTACAGTTCTGACAAAGAATTTAAAAAAGCTGTTGATGATGTAAGTGACCAGACATTAGATTTCGTTGAATCTAAACTACATGAGAAAATAAAAGATGGTGATACCACCAGCATTATATTTTACTGCAAAACAAAAGGCAAGAAAAGAGGTTATGTTGAAAGGCAAGAAATAAAACATGATGCAGATATTAAAAGCAAACTGATTGAATGGAAACCAGCCAAAGACAAAGAATAGAACAATATTGCAATAAACAGTTTTACGAAGCATTAGAATCAAATCAAAGATTAAAGATATTCCAAGGTGGTTCTAGGTCTGGTAAAACATATTCTATTATGCAATACTTATTGTATTTAATTACAGTCACAAAAGAACCATTGGTTATTAGTGTTATAAGAAAAACCCTACCAGCATTGAAAAGGTCGGTTCTAAGGGACTTTTTAATAATATCTAAGGATACTGGCATATATTGGGATGGCATCTTTAATAAAGCCGAAAATACATTTAGCTACAATGGACATACATTAGAGTTCTTTTCAGCTGATGATTCACAAAAGATTAGAGGGTCTGCAAGGGACATTGCCTGGCTTAATGAAGGCAATGAATTATTGTTAGAGGAATACAGGCAGATAGCAATGAGAACCAGGACCAATATCATTATTGACTTTAACCCATCTGACCCTGTACATTGGATTTATGATTTAAGTGAAAGAGATGATGCTGATTTATTTTTATCTACATACAAAGACAATAAGTTTCTACCAATACAATTAGTAAAAGAGATTGAACGATTAAAAGCAAAAGACCCTGACTATTGGAGAGTGTATGGCTTAGGACAAAAAGCTGTATTTAGTGAACGACAAATATTTAGGGACTGGCAATATATTCCTTATAGTGAGTTTCCTGAATTAGATGACTGGGGTGTTGGTATTGACTTTGGATTCTCACAAGACCCATGTGCAATTGTATTAGCTGGTAAAAAGAATGATAAGATTTATGTACATGAATTATGTTACCAAAAAGGTATGACTAATAGAGACATTGCAGAGTTTCTTAAATCAAACAATTACAATCAATATCTATGTTATTATGATTCAGCAGAACCTAAAAGTGGTGAGGAGTTAAGACAAATGGATATATGGGCTAAACCAGCAATTAAGGGTCAGGGGTCAATCAATGCTGGTATATCATTGTTGAAAGAGTTTGACATTATTGGTTCATTAGAATCAAAGAATCTACAAAAAGAACAACAGGCATATTTATATGAACAATTAAAAGATGGCACAATTATTAATAAACCATGTGATAAAAATAATCATTTGATGGACTGCCTGAGATATTTAATTTATTCAAAGTACAAAAATCGTAATGACTTTTTTGTTATATAAAATAAGAATTTATTATTTTGTATTTTTACAGAAAATTTTATATTAATGGCATCATTCTTTGAAAGGTTTAAAAATCTTATTGTAAAAAACACACAACAAACAGCCAAAGAATATAATCAAGCTATTTATAATTATCTGGGTCAAAGTGTTGTATGGAATCCTGAAAATGATGATAATTATATAAATGAAGGTTATAGGAAAAATGCGACTGTTTATTCAATCATAAATCTAATTGCTAAAGCTGCATCATCAGTACCTATTTGTGTTTATCAAAAGGTAAATGAGAATGAGCTAAAAAGATATAAAGCCATGACAAGTGGAATGGTTGATAGCACAATTATCCAAAAAGCTAACATGATTAAAAAACATGCTTTAGTTGAATTAGAACACACAGATTTACATGCATTACTTGAACGACCTAATCCAGCACAATCATATGCTTCCTGGATTACAGAATTAGTTGCATTTGGTAAACTTACAGGCAACAGATATATCTATGGCATTGGTCCTGATACTGGTGACAATGTAGGTAAATACAAAGAATTATATGTAATGCCATCACAGATTATGGAAGTTATTTCTGGTGGTATCATAGAACCAATAAAAGAATATAGAGTTGAATACAATGGTCAATATTCTATTGCAGCTGATTTGATATGTCATATAAAAGATTTTAACCCATACTATGATGGTAGTGGTTCACACCTTTATGGTCAATCACCACTTAAAGCTGGATTCAGAGCAATGACTACAAACAATGAAGCATCTGAAACTGGTGTTAAGTATTTACAAAATCAAATGGCTAGAGGTGTCTTGATGAGTGAGGAAGGTGATTTAAATGAGGTCCAGGCACAACAATTAAAAGATAAGTTTAGGTCTAATTATCAATCAAGTAATAATGCTGGTGATGTAATTATAACACCAAAGAAATTATCATGGGTAAACTTTGGATTATCTGCATCTGACCTTTCATTAATAGAACAATACAATGCATCAGTTAAAGACCTTTGTAATATCTATAATGTCCCAGTACAATTATTAAACAATACTGATTCATCAACATACAATAATCAAAAGAGTGCTAAGGCAGCATTATATCAACATGCAGTAATGCCTGAACTATATAAAATTAGAGATGAATTAAATAGATGGTTAGCACCTAAGTTTGGTGAAAAGATTTACATTGATTTTGATTTTTCTGTAATACCAGAATTGCAAGAGGACATGGACAAAGTTGTTGCTCAAATGACACAGGCATGGTGGTTAACACCAAATGAAAAAAGAGCAGCAATGAGTTATGCTGAAGAAGATAATGATGCATTAAATGATTTTTATGTACCAGCTAATTTATTGCCAGTAAGTGGTGAAGATGTTGATTTACCAGAGCCACAATTACCAGCCAAGGATGATGAAGATGATATGGAAAAAATGCATGTTAATTATGAGGTTGTAAATAAAGATAGTATTAGAGGTTTTGAAGATGCTTACACAACACAACAAGAAGCTGAATCTAGAGCTAGAGAATTAGGTGGTTCAGGTTATCACACACACCAATATGATGGTGAAACAATATACATGCCATTTGAAACTCATGAGGAATATGAGGAAGCGGTAAAAAGATACCATGATGATGAAGATGAACAAAAACAAGTAAGTGCTAGAGTTGAAAAGGCACTAAAAAAAAAAGTAGCAGACCACAATGCGAGTGTTAGTGCTGCAAGTAAAAAGACATCATTAGGTACTTTAAAAAAAGTATTTAAAAGAGGTGTTGGTGCATACAACACAAATCCACAAAGTGTTAGACCAAATGTTTCTAGTCCTGACCAATGGGCAATGGCTAGAGTTAATTCATTCCTTTATGCTTTAAAGAATGGCAAATTTAGGTCTGGCAAACACGATACAGATTTATTACCAGAAGGTCATCCAATGAGTTCTAAAAAAGAACAAAAGCAAGAAGGTTATTCTGACTATCCACAATCTGCAACTAACAATGCTAGAAGGGTAAAAAACTGGATTGAAAAACATGGCAGAAACGAGGTTGATGGTATGACCGAAGTTGGATTAGCTAGAATGAATCAATTGATAGCTAGAGAAACATTATCATTATCAACACTAAAAAGAACTTTTAGTTTTTTATCTAGAACAAAGGGTGGTGGTTATAATAAAATAAATCCTGATTATGCTGACACACCATGGAAGGACAAAGGTTATGTTGCCTTTTTAGGATGGGGTGGTCAAAGCATGTTGTCTTATGCTGAAAGAAAATTAAATCAATTAGATGAGTAAACAATGGAAACAAGATTACGAAAAGCAATTATCATTAGCTGAGAAATCTATATTACCAATGGTTAGAAAATTTTATGAATCTAACTACAATAAAGGGGTTGACAATTTCATAACATTTGGTGACACTAATTATGCATCATTATTTAAATATGGTGATTTAGAAAAATTATACATTGATATGTATGAAACTGTTGCAATGAGATTTGCAAAATGGTATGCCAGGTATTTTGATAAGTATGAGCAAAAAGGTACTGACCCAAATAAATTTATTACAATATGGCTTATAGCATTTAACAATTATGCTAAACAAAATGCTGCAACTAATGTTGTATTAGTTAGTGGTACTGCAAAAAAAAGTTTAGTTAAGATTACACAAAGATTAATGAGTGACCCAAATTTTGCAACTACTGGTGCTGATGAAAAAGCTAGAATATTAAGAAAACAATTTAAAAGATATTCAAGATACCAAGCATTAAGATTAGTTAGAACAGAATCAGCTAGAGCTGGTAATTATGGTATTGAACAAAGTGCAATGAAAGTATATGCTGGAAGGCAAATGAAAAAAAGATGGATGACATCAATGGATGGCAGAGAGAGAGCTTGGCATGGTGCTGCAAATGGTCAGGAAGTTGATTTTGACAAACCATTTTTGGTAGGTGGTGAATATATTAAAAGACCTGGTGAAGGTAGTGCAAGGAATGTTGTCAATTGTAGATGCTCAATGTTTCCTTTTCCAGTACCAGAACCAGCTAATCCTTTTGCTAATTTAGGTGCATTGTCTGCTGCATTGATTGCTGGTGATTCTCTGACAACTGACTAATTAAAAAATTAGTAATTTTACAGAAAATTATAATTATGAATTTTATTTACAAAGCAGCACCACTTGGTGAATTATCTGACTATGATGAAAAGAACTCAATCGTAAAAGGTTATGGTTCTTATTTCGATAATAAAGATGCAGATGATGATGTAATTATGAGAGGTGCATATCAGAAAACAATTAAAGAGAATGGCGAAAGGGTCAAATACTTATACCAGCATAATATGATGCAACCTATTGGGAAAATGAATGAGTTGTATGAAGATGAAAAGGGGTTGGTATTTGTAGCCGAAGTGCCTAAAACACAACTAGGTAAAGATGTAATCGAGCTAATGAAAGCTGGTGTGATTACAGAAAACTCTGTCGGAATATTACCTATCCAAAAAGAGGACAAAGGTGATTACAGAGAATTAAAGGAAGTAAAATTGTTTGAGATTTCAGCTGTAACATTAGCTGCAAATGACCAAGCAAAAATAATGGATGTCAAAGGTTCTATAATAATTGATGACATTTATAAAAGATACGATACACTTTGTAAGTTAATTCGTAAAGGAAACATCTCGGATGAGATGGGATATGCCATAGAGGCAGAAATATACAAACTTAAATCTTTATTCATTGATGCTACTCAGCCAGTTATTGAAACTACTGAGCCAGTCGAACAAAAATCTGAGTTTGATGTTTATAAATATTTGTTGAATAATTTAAAATAATTTCTATAAAATGGAAGAAAATGTAAAAAATCAGCTTGACCAATTAGGAAACATCATTGATGAAAAGATTGAGAAAGCTACTGGACAAGCACTAGAAAGTGCTTCTGGTAAGGCAGATTCAGCTCTTAAAGGAGAGATTGATAACCTTACTAAAAAATTTAACGAAAGATTTGATTCGTTTGAAGTTGAAAACAAAAAAATGTTTGAAAAAAAGAATGAATCTAAAAATTTCAAAACTAATTTGACTAAAGCACTTAACGAAGGTGCTATTGACAATCTAGTAAAGGGCAATACAAATGCTGCTGCATTTGAGATTAATGCATATCTGCAAAAAAATGATATGACCATGAATGCCGATTTCAGCGGTGAAGTCGTACCAGCTGATAGAGTACCAGGATTTAAATTCGACCCTAACAGACCACAGAACATGAGACAAATCATTCCTAATGGTTCGACTGGTTCTGATGTTGTTAGATTCGTAAAAGAATCAGGATATTCTAATGGTGCTGCTGCTAAAGCTGAGGGTGCAACTCTTGGTCAAACAGATTTTGATATGACAGCTAGTTCTGTAAATGTTGAGAAGATTGGAACATACCTTAGAATTTCTGAGGAAATGTTGGCTGATACTGCTCAACTTACAAGCTACATCTCAAACAGAGTACCAGCTAAACTTTTAGAAGTTGAAGATGACCAAATCTTAGGTGGTAATGGCTCTTCACCAAATCTAAATGGTTTATACAATTCAGGTACTAACTTTGACACATCATCTAATGGTGCATTTTATCAATCAGTTGATAATGCAAATGAGTTTGATGTACTTGTTGCTGCAATCAATCAGTTAGCATTGTCTAACTACAAGCCAAACTATATTCTTTTAAATCCAACTGACTTTCATAAAATCCTATTATTAAAGGATAGCCAGTCAAGATATTTAAAAGACCAAGTTTATGCTGGATTACAACCATCATTTATGGGTGTGCCTGTAATAATTAACAATGAAGTTAATTCAGGTTCATTTTTATGTGGTGACTTTAATTCTTGTCAATTATGGATTAGAGAAAACTTATCTGTATCATTCCATAGAGAAGATGGAACGAACATCAGAGATGGTTTCGTAACTGTAAGATGTCAAGAGAGAGTAGCACTTGCTACTTACTTACCATTAGGTATAATTGATGGTACATTTAGCACAGCTAAAACAGCACTAGAGACACCGTAGTAATACGATTTTTATTGCTTATTAATAATAAAGGGGAATTAATTTTCCCCTTTTTTTATATCTGTAAACTAAAAAAATATTGAGCATTACAAAAAATATTTTTTATTTTAAAAATAATTTTCATACATTAGCCAAACTAAATAACATTATTATGAAAAAACTACTAGAGAGAATTATTTTGAGTGATGCATTTGTAAGGATATTTGTCTATGCCTGTGCATTGCTCTTTTGTATAATATTTAGTATTGAATTTTAATTATGGATTGGATATTAACAAAAAACATGGATTTATTATTTGATAATACTTACACAGTTGAATACTGGTATTTATACAATGGTGATGACTATGATTATTTTCACGAAACAGTCAAAGCTGCAAACTCAAATGAGGCAATAGAAAAGGTAAAAAAAATAGCACCAAGGGGTGCAAAGAAATTTAGCATTTATAAATATGGCAAGTAAAGACACATTATTGCACACAATAAAAGTAAATAGAAGATTAAGGAAACTTAAAGAAAGTTTAGCTAAAAGTAAAAAACAAAAAACAATAGCAAATGAAAAATAGAAAATTATCTTATTATTTAGGTGGCATTTTATTATTATTGTGTTTAAGGTCAATGCTAATTATAGATGACTTATTAACAGCTCTAGTGTTTGTAATACTAGGCACATCAGTATTATTTTATGGCACTAGGTAAAAACGACATTGTGGATGATTGTGAGCTATTTGTAAATAGCATCATAGGAGAGGAATGGCACAAATTTCCAGCTGTAAAAAAAATGGTTATATTAAAAAAATATGCAGAAATACAAGAGATTGTAAAAAAGAACTATTTTCAATAATAGTGTTATTTGGTTAATTAGTTGTTAGGAGAGGGGTTGTTAATTCAACCCCTTTTTTTTATTTTTATTAACTATGAATGGTAATCAGAAAGGGTGCTTCGCTGAATACCATTTCGCAACAACAGCTATTAAACAGGGATTTAATGTGTCTATGCCATTATTAGATTCAAGCATGTATGATTGCATTTTAGAAAAAAATGGTAAGCTCTTTAAGTTCCAGGTAAAATATCTAGGTGCGAATAGGTATAAGCATGGAAGGTCCATACAAATAGTTTTAAAAAGAACAGGCACACCTACATATGATTCTAAATATGTAGATTACTTTGCATTATGGAGTGAGGAATATGATGGTTTTTTTATTATAAAAAATGATGGGCAAAAATCTTTAAGATTATCATTATATAATAAGTATAAAGAAAATTTTAATAACTTTGCATGTATTTCATAAATGTTGTAAAGTGTCGCTAAGGTAAAATGTAGTGGCACTTTTTTTTTATCTTTACATAAAATTTAAAAATTATGGGAGTAGTAAAAATCAAACTAAAAAAAGATTTAGACAACAATGGTCAGATTATTAAAGCTGGTGAAGTTGTAGAAATTTTATCAATTCATTTAGACAAATATGTTGATGGTGGATTAGGTGAGCCAGTTTCAAAAGAATCTAAACCAAAAGTTAAAAAAGAAGCAAAAGTTGTAAAAGAAACAAAAGAACTTAAAATGGATTCTAAAGAAACTAAAAATGAGGCAAAATAAAATTAATTCAACAACTGGGTCTGAAATTGTTACAGCATCAGAGTTTAAAACTTATGCTAGAATAAATTATACTGATGATGATACAATGATTGCTAAGATGTTAGTTCAAGCCAGAATATGGTGCGAGAACTATATATCTAGGGACATTGTAGCTAAAAACAGAACTTATTATTTAGATGAAACTCAAGGTGTTTTTGATTTACCATTTGGTCCTGTTGCTAGTATTTCATCAGTCACAATTGATGGGGTTGCAAATACAGATTATACAACTCCAGGATTAGACAATGAAACTGTTGATATTGATGGTGCTGGTGATAAGGTTAAGGTCACTTACATTACAGCTGGGTTAGATGATAATTTATTGCAACAGGCAGTATTACAATTAGCAGCAACCTATTATGATAACAGACATGATTATGTTGTCGGCAAAGCAGTTAGCGAAGTACCATCATCTGTCAAAGATGTTTTAAATTCTTATAAAAATATGTTTATATGAATCCAGGAATGATGCGAAATAAAATTGTTTTTTTCACACCATCAAAATCAGCTGATGGTTATGGTGGTTTTACAAGTAGTGGCAATTCAACATCTGCAACATTTTTTGCTCATGCTGTTGAAAAGAGTGGTAGTATTGAAACCAAAGATGGTAAACAAAATTATTACAGAGAAATTGAAATAACTTTTCGCAGAGATGCATTTGGTACTGGTAGTGCTATTGGTAAAAAATTTACTGTTGATGGTGCTGGTTTTTATAGAGTTAATAATTATTTTAACATTTTACACAATGATGAGTACACTACTATTGTAGGTACATTAGAACCATAATGGCACAGTTTTCAGCACATATAAGGAATGCAGATGTAAAGAATTTCAATCGTATAACATCTAATCTAAAAAAATATAGTGACAATGATTTTTATAATGTTCTACAAAATGGTGCATCTAAAATAGTTTTAAAAGCCAAAACAAGAGTGCCTGTAAAAACTGGTGACCTTAGAAGGTCCATTGGTGTTGATGGTGACAAAAGAAATATAATTATAAAAGCTGACATGAATTATGCTGGTTATGTAGAATTTGGCACACAAAGACAAAAGGCAAAACCATATTTTTTTAATTCAATAAGGCAAGGAATAAGAATAATAAAAAGACAAGCATCAGAAAAACTTAGAAAAATATTAAGATGAGAGAGGCAATGCACCACATACGAGCAAAGATTTATACAGCACTCAATGGCAATGTAACATTAGATAGTGCTAATGTGCCTATTTATAATAGAGTGCCAATGGATGCATCCTATCCATATATTTGGATTTATTCTTTAAGCACAGATGAAGTTGACCAAAATGCTGAAAAATTTAATATGGAATGTGTTACAAGGATTGAATGTGTTACAAGATTTGATTCAGATGTCGGTGGTGATTTGGATGCCAACCTGTTAGTAAATTCTGTTGTATCTTTGCTGAGAACTAGGAGTGCTGGATATTTTGATTTGAGTGCTAATAATTTTTCAGTTTATACATCAACAGTCGAAAGTATAAACTACATTCAAGAAGATGAAAGTGACCACACCTATTTTAGAGGCATTATAGAATTATCTAATAGAGTTGAACAAACAAGTTAATGGTACAAATGAATGACATAAAATTATATTTAATGAACTCAGCAGCATTTGCTATTTCAATGGCTGACTGGATTGTGGATTTATTAAGAATAACACTACTGGTTGTTACAATAGTATATACAGTTTTAAAAATAAAAAAAATCAATGGCAAAAAAAATTAGTGAGGAAACCGAAGTAAAACTGGATTTGAAAACCATAGGTATTATCATAGCTGGTACAGTATCACTTGCAAGTATGTGGTTTACATTACAAGGTGATATACAAGATTTAAATAATAAGATTGATAATTTTAGTGGTGATGAGTTTGTAGAAAAAATGGAGTTTAAATTAAAAGATGAATTGATTAGGGCAAATGTTATTCAAATAGAAAAATCAACTGAGGTTTTAAAAGAAGATATTGAGGAAAATAAAGAATCAATAAAAAAATTAGAAGATAAAGTTTATAGAAGATGAAACATTTAATTTTTATAATATTTATTTTGTTTGTTTCAGCAATTACAAATGCTCAAGACCTGACCTTATTGCATATAAATTCTGAATGGAACTCTGACAATGATTATAAACATCTGAGACAGATTCAAGGTGTTAAAATATTAAAAGTAAAATTAGAGGACCAGTCACCAGCACTTAAAAGTCAAATCAAATCAGTACCTACAATTATTTTATACGATAGTAAAACACAAAGACCGAAAGGTCAATGGGCAGCTGATTTATCATTCAAGTTAGAAGTTAACCCAAGTGAAATCCAAGAATGGATTAATAGGGCAAAAATGCAAGTGTCAAGAAGGTCAAGCACAAATTAATAAATTATGATTAGTAAACATATTTCTGAAAAAGAAGCAACCAAATCGGTTACTGCTTTAAGATTAGGAATTGACAATACTCCTAATGGTGATGCAATAGCTAATATGAAACAATTAGCAGAGAAAGTATTTGAACCACTAAGAGAATGGGTCGGTGGTCCAATAAAAATCAACAGCATGTACAGGTCACCAGCTCTTAATGAAGCTATTGGTGGTTCATCAAAATCACAACATTGTTGTAAAGGTGGTGCAGCTGCAATAGATATTGATGACATTTATGGTTATAAAACTAACAAAGAGATGTTTGAATGGATTAAAGATAATTTAGATTTTGACCAAATGATTTGGGAATTTGGTGATGCAACTGAGAATCCAGATTGGGTGCATGTTAGTTATGTTAGTGAAGATAAAAATCGTAACAGAATTTTAAAAGCTGTTAGAGATGATGGTAAAACAAAGTATATTGATATAACTAATGCCTAATGGATTTTGGATTTGCTTTAATACCGAATGGCATATTATTAGGAATAGAATATTATCCTTTTGAGGGTGATGAAGAATATAGTGAATTAAATATTTATTTACTAATTTTGATAATACATATAAGAGTTTATATATGAGCAAACCTAAAAAAAGTTTCAAGGATTCAACAGTTGGTAAATTATTATTTGGTGCTGCAAGTATTGTGTCGCCACAATTAGGTGCTGTATTAAATGGTGTTGTTTCACCTAAAGATGCAATTGCTGAAATAACAAAAGCAAAAATACCAAATGAAGATAAAATAAAATTACAACAATTAATTTTTGAGCAACAAAATAAAGAGATGGAAGAAATCTCTAATAGATGGTTAGCTGATGCAAATAGTGACTCCTGGCTTTCTAAAAATGTCAGACCATTGGTTTTAGTTTGGTGTATTGTTGTTTTTAGTTTTGCTGGATTATTAGACAGCATTGACAATGTGCCATTTCACATAAATGAAGTTTGGAATGATACTTTTGAAAAGGTTATGATGGCTGTTGTGTTAGCATACTTTGGTGGTAGAACAACCGAAAAAGCAACAAGCATGTTTAAAAAATAATGGCAAAAAGAGCTGGGTATATTCACTATATAAAACCAAAAAAAAAGCGACCTGGTGTTCATTCTAAAAATGCAAGTAAAGGTCAAAATGGTTACAAAAAAAAGTATGTTGGTCAAGGCAAAAAGCACTAATTATTGATTTTAGATAATTAAAAAATTCTTTAAAATTTAAAAAAAATTTACAGAGGGAAATCTATCCTAATGGATTTTCAGAGATTTTGAATGTTAGTAATTGCCAGAAACACTAAAGTTGCTTAGAAGCCACCTAAATGCCTTTAAAATGGATATTGTAATTTTGTACAAAAACGATAAAAAAGGCAAAAAAATAAACATTATTTTTGTAATAAAATAATTCTATGGGTACTACATTAACTGGCAAAAGAGTTCAAAATACTTACGATTCACTTTTAAAATTATCGGACAATGACAACCTAACTGGTGTCGCAAAAATAGTGGGTGATGGCTTAGGAAACAACTCACCAATTTATTTAAGCACAACCCAAGTTGGGATTGGTGTGACACCCAGTTTTGAGTTTCATACCAACTCACATGCCAAGATTGGTGGTAATTTAATTGTTGGTGGTAATCTAACAGTTGATGGTACAACTACAATTGTTGATTCGACAGTTGTTGCTATTGGTGACAACATGATTGAATTAGCAAAAGATAATGTTGCTAATGTAAAAGATATTGGATGGTATGGCACAATTAATTCAAGTGGTGAAAAATATGTTGGAATGTTTTATGATGCATCAGATGGCATTACAGTACCAACATTTAGAATTGGATTAGGCACATCTGAGCCAGGTTCGACAATGACAATAACTACAAAAGGCAAATTAGTTATTGGTGCATTAGATGCAACCACAGGTGTTTTTAGCGGTCAAGTAACGATACCAGCTACACCAGTTTCAAGTACAGATGCAGCTAGTAAGGGTTATGTTGATGCACAAATAACAGCTCAAGATTTAGATATAGCTGGTGATAGTGGAACAGGTGCGGTTGATTTAGATTCACAAACATTTACTATTGCTGGTGGCACTAATGTAACAACATCTGTAAGTGGTCAAACAGTTACAATAAACTCAACAGGTAGTATAGATGGTAGCGGAACAGCTAATGATATTGTCATGTGGCAAGATTCTGACACTTTAACTGATGCACCTATTGCTATTTCTGGTAATAATGCAACTTTTGCTGGTAATATAAGTGTAGCCACGAATGTTAATGTTGAGGCAAGTAGTGGTTATGGTTTTTTAGAGGTTGGTGGGCCGAGTGGTGGTTATATAGATTTAAAAAAGCCATTTAGTGATGATTATGATTTAAGATTAATAACCGCTACAGATAGTGAAATAACAGCATCAGGTATTTTAAAATTAAATGCTAGTAATACACTTAATTTAACATTAAATGGTGCTAATGCAACCTTTGCTGGTAGTGTTACTGCAAATTCTTTAACAGTAGATGATATAACCATCGATGGTAGCACTATATCAGACAGTAGCGCTTTAACAATAAGTAGTGGTGATGATATTACAATAGATGCCGACTCTGATATTAACTTAGATGCTAATGGTGCAGATATAAGATTTAAAGATAACGGAACTGCTTTTGTTGAATTTAATTCATCTACTGGAACAACTTTTTCAGGTAATATTGCAACAACAGCAGATAAAAGAATATCAGTAGGCACTTGGGATAATTCTGCTTTCACAGGTGGTAATGCTTATGGTTTTAGTGTTACATCATCATTACCATTATTACATTTAACTGAAAGTGACCAAACAAACAAAAAAGGTTATGTTGGATTATCGGGTGGTAGTATGTATGTTGGTGGGTTAATATCAAACTTATATTTACAATCAGGTGCAAGTGGTACAACAGCACTAACTATTGATTCATCACAAAATGCAACTTTTGCAGGTAGTGTTACCGCAAGTTCTTTTATAAAATCTGGCGGCACATCATCACAATATTTAATGGCTGATGGTAGTGTTAGTACAGGTGGTTTTGTTGATGGTAGTGGTACTGCAAATGATGTGGCAATGTGGTCGGATAGTGATACATTAACAGACGCACCTATTGCTATAAGTGGCAATAATGCAACTTTTGCAGGGAATGTAACAATAGGTGATAATAGTGCTAGTGAAATATTTTTAGCATTTAATTCTTCATCAACAGATTTTGCTTTAGGTGCTAATGGCAGTAATTTTATGATTGGCACAAGCTCTGATTTAGATACTGGTAATTTAATAACTTTATCAGGTGCAAATGGTCGATTAGGAATCGGAACAACATCGCCAATAGTACCAGTTCACATTGTTGGTACTGCTGTAAATAATCCCTCTAATGGTAATGGGGGTTATGAAGTAATGCAGGTATTTGATGATACCTCTTATGCAACTGGAGTAGGTGGTGGAATTGGTTTAGGTGGAAAATTTAATTCAAG
>Ga0209232_1000291_pt1 | contig 32063 bp, 46 predicted proteins | sample ETNvirenome_2_60_FD_184066 | JGI IMG/M metagenome (GOLD analysis project Ga0209232, IMG submission 184066) | Marine viral communities from the Pacific Ocean - ETNP_2_60 (SPAdes) (version 2) | ecosystem: Environmental > Aquatic > Marine > Oceanic | place: Pacific Ocean | collected 2013-06-22
CAGTTTTAATAAAAAAAACTAGTGGCTCCTTCGGGAGCCACAAACAAAGGAGAATATTATGTCAGGTGGAGGAAGTTTTACATCAGATCAACTGTCGGTGCACAAAGGGAGTGGTACCCATGTTATGATTACAGGCAGAGGAAGAATTACTAGCGTACAATCTAAAGGACATGCAAGTGGTCAAGTTGAGTTTCATGATTGTGCTACTACAGGTGAAGTAGCAGCAGGAAACTTAAAATTAAAATATGTTTTTGGTACAGAAGGAATTGATATCTACATGCCAGGATCAGGTGTTCTGTTTAAAGATGGTATTGTAGCTGTTATAGCTAATTCTTCGACTACTATTACACACACGTAAGATGTATAAAAAGCTCGAAGCTTTCAAAAGAGGTGGCGATGTTATGCCAGCTCGAAATAAAAAAAATTTTAGACCGACTGAAAAAGGTGCAGGAATGACTAGAGCTGGGGTAGCTGCTTACAGGGCAGCGAATCCTGGTTCTAAATTAAAAACTGCAGTAACTGGTAAAGTTAAAAAAGGATCTAAAGCTGCGAAGAGAAGAAAAAGTTATTGTGCTAGATCTCTTGGTCAGTTAAAAAGAGCTAGTGCAAAAACTAGAAATGATCCAAACTCACGAATCAGACAAGCACGAAGACGATGGAAGTGCTAAATTTTTCTACGTTACTAAGATATATGATAGTGTAGTAGATAAAATATTAGATATAATAAGCAAAAATAATTTTGTAGACGAGTCTTTTTATTCAGCAACTGTAAATGGTTTTCAAACTCCCAACATAATTCACTTATTTCCTAAAGAATTACTACAAGATATACTTCCTGTAAATAATTTTTACGAATCTTTATTTCATTTACATTTTATTAATTATAAACCTGGTGGATCTCAAAATAGACACCATCACCTTATGACAGAACAATATTCTTTTGTATTGTATTTAAATGATTCTGATGGAGATACAGTATTTGAATCTCCAATAAACAAAAATATCACACCAAAAAAAGGTAGGCTTGTAGTGTTTTCTTCTGATATAATGCATTTTGGTTTACAAACCTTTAAAAATAAAAAAGTTTTAGTTGGAGCGATTAATAGAAAAAAATGTATTTAAATGCTAATATACCACCTGTTTATTGTAAATTAAGAAAAGAATATCTTTATGACATGGATGAAAAATATATTAATGAGTTTGAGGAATGCGTTATCTTTGGTATTACTTCAATTACAGGGCGTGCGATTCTTTTTAATATCATGTTACCAAACGGTGCATGCTTTTGGCGTTTGCCTATCTCAGCGTTTTTCCAAAAACGTTTTCGTAGATCCGAAGTGCCAGATATGCCGTTGCACGAGTTGGAATTGTGGAACTGTTTCAGCTATTACCCTAGTGTTCATAAGTTTGATTGGTTGGCTGGTTTAAAAGGTAAATATTTAGGATTAAACAAAAAATTTTTACATGGAGAATATCTTTTTACAATTGACTGGGGCCACCCAGAAAATAACATCTTGGATACTGAACATTCTGAGATCCCTCAAGAACATAAGTGCGCTCATATTTTGGCTCTTGCTAACGGTAATTATGCAGCTCAGCCTAATAACCGTATTTTGTGGCATGTTAATAGTTACACTACTGATACATCTTGGCCTGACTATAAAGTTCAAAATACAGTTTGGGATTGTGAAGATGAAGGATGGGTTACAGAAGATTCTGACAAAATGTTTTACCAAATGAACAAAAAAGAGAAATAAGCCACACTAGACTGAACGACATTCAAACGTGTATAATATGTCATAATTAAATCGGAGGACGTTATGATAGATACAATAAAAGAAAAGGTAATGCACTATTGGAGTGACCACAAAGTAGAAGTAATAGTTGTTGCTGCATTAGTAATTGCTTACTTAATAAAGTAGGTTTCAATGAATTTAGTAGATTTATTAAAAAAAAATATAGTAATGGTTCCGGTCGTGGCATCAGTCTTGGTCGGAACTTTTACTGGTGTACGTTATGTTGTAAATCTTACAGATAGTATTAATGGATCAGAACAAGAAATAGTAAATCTACAAAGAGACCTTACAGTAGCTGAAGATAAAATAGCAGAAATGAATACGAGATTATCATCTGCAGAAGCTACATGGCAAATGGCAGAAAACTTATACAGACAATTAGCAGATCAAGTTAGAGAACACGACTATGATATTAAGGATTTAAATAGGTAATGAACTATGGAGACAGCCAGGATGGATTACAGATTTACAGCCATACTTATAATTTTGCTATGTCTACTAGCTTTTTTTGTTAAACCAGCACAGGCAAGAAATGAGTATCTCAATGACGGCACTAATACTTGTAGCACTGGCTCTTTCGACATATCGGTTGAACAAAGGGATTATGAAAGTAGGTATAGACACTATGATCCTACTAACAATTATAGCAGTCCTAGTGATGATCAATCAATAAGATTTACCTGGAGAAAATATTTAGGTTCCGCCTGCACAAAAGAGTTTAGAAAAGTACAAACAGAAAACGTACAATTAAAACAACAATTAGAGCTGATGAAAATGTGTGGAAAAGTTAACAATAATCCCACTATTCAGCGTAATCCTAACTTCGCATTGCTAGTAGAAAAATGTTCTGGTATAATCATACCTGAGAACAAGAAACCAGAAGGTAGTCATTGGGACGATCTTAAAGATAATTATAAAAAAGAAAATCCCGATGTAGAACTGATGGGAGATAAAATTATTAAATGAAGATAAGCGAAAACACATCTGTTAGCATGCCGATTCGTAACATGTTAATGATAATCGCAGGCGTTGTGGCTGGTGTAATCGCATACACCGAATTGACTGGGAGATTGACTTCGTTAGAGACATCACGTGAGTTGTTTGAAAACGATTTACTCAAAAAATCTGAGCAAGTCCCTGTGGACCAGGAGCAACTATTTTTATTGGAAGATCTTTATTCGTCCGTAGAGAAAATTGAAATAAGAATAGAAGATATGATGCACAATAAAGTCAATATAGAATTTGTAACTAAACAATTAGAAAAAGCTTTAGAAGATATAGAAATATTAAAAGATAAGGTAAGAGCAAATGGAGGCCATCAATGACAGAGATGGTGATAGCTCTACTTATGATAGTAGGAGGAGAAATCAAGGAGGCACGTATCCAGACTTCAATGTCTGAATGTCTCAAGGGGGCTCGTGTTGCTAAACGTGGTTTAAAAATTGGTGGTAATATTAAGTATCAATGCATAAAATCTATGGCAGAACTAGAAGAAAACATCGATGGTAGTCAAAGTATCAAAAAACTCATACTCAAATAAAATTGCAAAAAAATTAAGGACAGCACTATATAAAATGCGTATAATAAAGAACAAAAAGATATATAATAGAAAAAGGATTAAAGATGAGATTGAGTAAACACTTTAGTTTAGAAGAGATGTGTAAGAGCATGACTGCTACACGTAAAAATATAGATAATACTCCAGGGTCTGGAGAAATAAAATGTTTAGGTGATCTATGTTATGAGGTTCTTGAGCCACTTCGTGCTAAATTTGACAAGCCAGTTACAATAACATCGGGCTACCGCTCAGAGGCATTGTGTGAAGCAATCGGTTCAAAAAAATCGAGTCAGCATGCCAAGGGGCAGGCGGCCGACCTAGAAATTGCAGGTATACCCAATATTAAGATTGCTTACTGGCTACAAAATAACGTAGACTTTGATCAATTAATTTTAGAATTCTATGACCCTAATGATCCAGCAGGTGGCTGGGTACACGTAAGCTATAGCGAAAAAGGATCAAACAGAAAACAAGTTCTTACTTTTGACGGAAAGAAATATTCTGAAGGTCTTCCAGATATGGAATGGAAAGATGGAAAAGTTATAGGGTGAAACCAACAATAGTCAAAGAAAACTTCTTTGAAAAGCCAGATGAAATCGTTGAACTAGCAGATAAGATTGAATGGCTACCTCCAGGTCCCAAAGCAGATTGGCCAGGAGTTAGGTCAAAGAATTTATGTGATATACTACCCAACTTAAATAATCATATAATTAGTGAAGTTCTAAAATTATACTATGGTCGTGATAATATAGAAGTTTTAGATACAATAATACAATTTCATAAAATAAAACTTACAGATTACAAAAATCATAATAAAAAACATACTAGATTCCATAAAGATTATACAGATATTGCAGGTTTAATATATTTATCTAAGAATATAAATGATGAAAATATTGGAACTTCTATTTTAGATAATGATGGTAATTTAGGTGTCAAAATATCTAATGTATATAATACTTTAGTTTGTTATGATGGCAATAAATTACATGGTGCAACTGGTCTTAATGATATAGAAAGGTTAACTATTGTAATCTTTTTAAGGCATGTAAATGAAAAAAACTAAAATAACTATTGTTGGTAGAGGTAATGCAGGATGTTTTACTGCCTTACATTATGGATATTATTTAAGAAAAAACAAAGAAGTCGAGATTGAATTAATTTATGACCCTAATACACCAACTGAATTTGTAGGCCAAGGCACTCAACTTGAGGCTACAGATCTAATGGGTAAAGCATTAGATATATGTCAATACCATAATCAACCAAAAGCTACCTTAAAACTTGGAATACTCTATGAAAATTTTGGTAAAGCAAATAAAGAAATTTATCATCCGTTTACATACAACGCTACTTCTGTTCATTATGAACCTTACAAAATACAAGACGCAATATTAAAATCAGATCTATTTACTGTCAAAGAACAAGATATAAAAGATATTTCCAATATTGATTCGACATGGGTGTTTGATTGCAGAGGAAGAAAAATAAATAACTACGAAGAATATGATGTTCTTGAAAGTCCAGTAAATGCTGCTTTGTTAGTAAGAGCTAACCATAGAGATTTAAATCAAAATTGGACTAGATCTGTAGCTACTCCTCATGGATGGACTTTTGTTATACCAAATGTTGAAGGAACTACATCCTATGGATATCTATTCAATAAAGATCTAACTTCTAAACATCAAGCAATTAATAATTTTAATGAGACTTTTAGACTACAAGACTATGATGTGGATTTAGAAAAAATAAAGTACATGGAGTTTAAAAATTATATAAAAAAAGAAATGATAAAAGACAATGTTATTTATTCTGGTAATAGATTATTTTTTTTAGAACCATTGGAAGCTACTGCAGTTCAAGCCTATCTTTATTGGGCTAGATGTGCTTACGATCATATGTTTTTTAAAAAAACAAAAGAAGAAACACATAGAAGATATAAACAATATATTTTAGAAATACAAAATTTCATTAATTGGCATTATATAACAGGATCTACATTCGATACGCCTTTTTGGCAGGAAAGCTCTAAATATAAAATAGATGATCCTTTGTTTTTTGATTACTTAAAAAGATCTAGAGAAAAATCTTACATGGATTTGAAAGATCAAGATGACCCATTAAACACACAAATAAGGTATGGACAATGGAATTCTGTAAACTTCAAAAATTGGGACGAAGGTGTTAATAAAAAAAGATAATTTTTTATCTCAGTCACATGCAGAAACTATTTATAATTTTGCATACAACGCTAATTATAAAATAGGTTGGGAAGATTCACCTGAATTAAGTGCAAGACAATATCCCAGTCTTCATAGTGACGTAAGTTTAAAAGATCTTAATGATTTAGGATTAATGAAAGCATTCTTAGATTTTACTGCAACAACTAAATATAACATCTTTAGTCAAAGTAATTTTACAAAAGCGGTTATAAATTTATCTAAACCTTGCGATGTTCATTACACTCACACACACCCTGATACCCTTGTAGCTCTATATTATATAAACTTATCTTGGAAGGATGAGTATGCAGGAGAAACCTTATTTTATTCTAATGAAGATGAGGTAATTTATACAAGCAAATATAAAGCAAGAAAACTTGTATGTTTTGATGGAGCAGTACCTCATGCATTAAGACCACAATCTATTATAGGCCCTAATTATAGGTTTACATTATCCATGTTCTTTAAAAAGGATAAAATTAGTGATACAATGAAGAACCAAGGAGATTAATATGAAAAGTAAACAAGGCACTTGTTGGGATGGATATGTCCAAAAAGGAATGAAGAAAAAAGGTGGTAGATTAGTACCAAACTGCGTACCTGCAGGAAAAAAAGTAGTCAAAGCTGCTATGGGTAGAGCTCAGTTCGCTGAGACCACAGAAAGAGCTCCTGGAACAAGAATTAAAGAAGAACCATATTCAGGTTCTTATATGCATTCAGAAATAGCTGGTAAAAAAGTAAACAACAAAAGTTTGTCTAATTATTATGGACCATTACTAAAAGGATTTAAAAATGTATAAAAAAATGTTGTTGGGTGGTTTACTAACCAAGGGCATTAAAGAAGGTTATAAAGCATACAAGAAAGCTGGTGGAAGATCTATCATTGAAATTATGAAATCAGGTGTAAGAGGTGCTGGAAAAAGAAAAGATGCAAAAACTGATTTGAAGTATGGAATTAAAATGCATGGTGGAAGACACTTAACAAAACAAGATTTACGAAAATTAAGATAAGGATATTATTTAATGGCAACATCAGGAACTACATCTTTTAATTTAGATATCGATGATATCATTCAAGAAGGATATCAAAGATGTGGAGTTACAACTAATTCTGGTTACGATTTAAAATCTGCTAGAAGAAGTTTAAATTTACTTTTTGCAGAATGGGGTAACAGAGGTATTCATCTTTGGAAAGTTGAACTTGATTCACAAACATTAGTGAACGGAACTGCTACATATACTGTAGCTTCAGATGTAAGCGATGTATTAGAAGCTTTTATATCTACAACCGTTGCGAGCAGCGATAGTGCTTCAACACAAGATGTTTCTTTGACAAAAATTGACAGATCTACATATGCTGCAATTCCAAATAAATTATCTGTTGGAACACCATCTCAATATTATGTTGATAGACAAACAACACCAAAAATAAGTTTATACCAAGCACCAGATGCGGGTACCTACAAAGCAATTAAATATTATGTATTAAAAAGAATAGAAGATGCGGGAGCTTATGCAAATCAAGCAGATGTAGCTTATAGATTTTTGCCTTGTATGGCAGCAGGTTTGGGTTACTATCTATCAATGAAAATGGCACCACAATTAGTTCAACAAAACAAAATGATTTATGAGGATGAATTAAAAAGAGCTTTAGATGAAGATGGTCAAAGAACTTCAACATTTATAACACCACAATCATTTTACCCAACAGGATCATAATGGCAAAATACGCAACAGGAAAACAATCTTACGCAATATCTGATAGATCAGGAATGAGATTTCCATATACTGAAATGGTTAAAGAATGGAACGGATCATTAGTTCATTATACAGAATTTGAACCAAAACAACCACAGATTAGAAGAAGAAGAGTTACAGCAGATGCAATAGCTTTGCAAAATCCAAGAGTTCAAAAATACCAACAACCACAAGTTATGTCTACTTTGAATCCAACCTTTGCACCAAATGATTCTAGTGTTGTTGCTTCTGGTGGTACATCAGTTGGCATAGCAAATCTAAGTCTTCCTGGACAATTTGCTTTTGGAACTCAAAACTTTAATACTTCCTTTAACAATATTACTACTTTTGTTTCAAGCATGGAGCCTGAGAATGGATCTTTACAAAACAGAAAAAGACAACTTACTGCCACAATTAACAATGTAACTGTGAGTATAACATAATGGCTATTACATATTCTAATTTTTTAACACAAGTAAGAAACTACACTGAGGTTTCAAGCACTGTATTATCTGACACTCTAATAGATCAATTTATAAGAAATGTTGAATTAGATATTGCAGGTAAGGTTGACTATGATGATTTAAGAAAATACTCAACTTCTAACTTTACTGCTTCAAATAGATACGTTTCTCTTCCTTCAGATTGTATGATTCTAAGATCAATAGAATCAATTGTTCAAACTAATGCAACGACCACTACTCGAACATTTTTAGAGAAAAGAGACACTAGTTTTATATCTGAATTTAATAATGATGGAGCTACTGGATCGCCTAAATACTTTGCAAATTGGGATGATTTTAATATAGCTGTGGCTCCTGAACCTTCAACAAGTAATGTAGTACAAATAAATTACATAAAAAATCCACCACATTTTGATTCAAGCACAAATACTTTCTTATCTACTTACCAAGAATCAATGCTTTTACATGGGGTTTTAGCTGAGGCTTTTAGGTTTTTAAAAGGACCCGACAACCTATACACGCTCTATAATACCAAGTATAATGAAGAAACACAAAATTTTGCTCTACAACAAATGGGCAGAAGAAGACGTGCGGAGTATGATGATGGCGTACCAAGAGTTAAGGTACCTTCACCATCTCCAAACACAACTATTTAAGGAGAATAAACTATGGCAATAACAACTAATGCGATTTGCAATTCATTCAAAAAAGAATTGCTGATGGGAGACCACGAATTTCAAAATCCAGGTGGTGACACTTTTAAATTAGCTATGTACACAAACTCAGCTACTTTAGGTGCATCTACTGTTGGATACGCTACATCTAACGAAGTATCTTCACCTTCTGGCTATTCAGCTGGTGGTAAAGCACTTGTTAATTCAGGCGTAAAAGTTTCGTCAGGAGTTGGTATCACTGATTTTGCTGACCTGTCATTCACAGGTGTAACTTTGACAGCAAGAGGAGCTTTAATTTATAACACGACTATGGGCGGTGGTTCTAACACTACTGATGCTGTAGCGGTTCTAGATTTTGGTGGTGATAAAACAGCGACTGCAGGAACATTTACAATTCAGTTCCCTGCGTTTACTACGGCAGCAGCGATCTTAAGAATAGCTTAATGATAGGAGCCCGATTCAGTGTCTGTAACTCGAACGTTTACTGTAACAGTTTCTAACCCTGGATCGGGTAACAAATATTATATTGATGGTGTTCTTCAAGCCACAGTAGAATTAGCCGAAGGCGGCACATATAAATTTGATCAATCCGATGCTACAAATGGCGGTCACCCTTTAGTATTTTCAAGTGACAGCGGAAACTCAACTCCCTACACTACAGGTGTAACTACAAACGGAACTCCAGGTAATGCTGGAGCTTATACACAAATTGTTGTAGCTCAATCTGCACCAACACTTTATTATTATTGTAGCAATCACGCTGGAATGGGAGGTCAAGCTAATACTCCTACAGGAGATGCTTGGGGTTTACTATCATGGAGTGCTGGAGATTGGGGAGATCAAAATGATTTTACTGTAGAAGTTTCTGGAATTCAATCTTCACTTTCACAAGGATCTTTTACAATTGAATTAAATACAAATGAACCAGCAACAGGACAACAGCTTACTGGATCTACAGGTCAAGTTGGAATAGAATTAATAAATAATGGTTGGGGTGCTAACACATGGGGATTCTCTCAGTGGGGCCAAATCGGTCAACAGATTGTTGGTCAACAAGCAACCTTAACTGTTGGAAATGCAACAGCGGCAGCAAACGCAGATGTCGATGTAACTGGATCACAAGCAGCTACAACAATAAGCTCAACCAGTGTAAGCATAAATCAAGAAGTAACGCCAGCATCACTAACACTTACATCTTCAGTTGGTAATGTTGACCCTGAACCAGATGCTATGGTCGTTGGTCAACAAGCAGCTCTTTCTATAGGCTCAGTAACTGTTGAAGCAATCATTGAAGAAGGTTGGGGAGGTGATACTTGGGGTGAAAACAGATGGGGTGATTTACAAGCTCACTTATTTATTGTTGGTCAACAAGCACAATTGTCAATTGGCAATGCAGTAACTCAAGCCGATGCAATTGTTAACGCAACTGGAATACAATTAACAGCTACAAATGCAGGAGCTGTTGGTGGTACCTCTGTAGACTTAATACCTACGGGTCAACAATTAACAATGAGCTTGGGTGATGAAACTATTAACGTGGGAGTACCTGTAACCACTGCTGGCACTTTAACACCAAGCGCAGGACAAACAACTATTGATCCGACTTTCTTGATAGGAGAAGGATGGGGTAGAGATACTTATGGTAACTTAGGTTGGGGTGTAAATTACTCAGCTATAAATACTGGAGGTTTACAATTAACTTCTTCTCTAGGTTCTGAGACTGCATTTACTGATGTTGTCGTTTCTGTAACTGGTCAACAAGCAAATATGACCCTTGGAGTTTATTCAACACAAGCTGATGCTGATTTATCAATTACTGTAAGTGAGCATACGATGAACACTTCTATTGGTAACTTTAGTTTGGTTCAGTCAACAGTAGAACCGGCTACCGGACAACAATTAGGTGCATCAGTAGGTACTGCCGAAGGTTTCCAAAATACTCCAGTAGACGTTAGCGGAAATGAAGCTACACTTACTCAAGGAACTATATCACTTGAGCAAAGCACAGTAGAAACGGCTACCGGACAACAATTAACTACATCGATAGGAACAGTATCTGAAGTACCTGCTCAAATGGTTGGTGTTTCTGGAATTCAGGCGACCTTATCAATGGGAGAAGAAGGCACAGTTTCAAATGCTAATGTATTCCCTACGGGCATATCGTTGACAGCAACTACAGGAAATACTAAAATAACGTCCTGGAACGAAGTCGAAACAGGCGTAAATAATACATGGAGTGTAGTTGATTTAGCAGCCTGAGTAATGTAAAATTAGAACTTATTAAGGAGAATTTTTATGGCATCAAGTTATTCGAGTGATCTCAAACTAGAACTTATGGTAACCGGTGAAAACGCTGGTACATGGGGTGATAAAACAAATACAAATTTAAATTTAATTCAACAAGCTATATCAGGTTTTGAACAAGTAACACTTTCAAGTGGTTCAACTTTAGCATTAGCAATGTCTAATGCAGCATTATCAAATGCTAGAAACATGATAATCAAATTTGCTACAATTACGGCAGGCGCATCAACTGTTTGTACAATACCAGATTCAATAGAAAAATTTTATATCTTTGATTGTACTGGTGTAACTAACCCAACTAACTTAACAATCAAAACTGCATCAGGAACTGGATTTTCTCCAGACGCACAAAAAATTTATGCTGCGTATTCTGATGGAACAAATCTTAAAGAAATTTCTTTAGACACTTTAGGTGGCACAGTGGCTGCTGCACAAATTGCATCTTCCGCTGTAACAACTGCTAAGATTGCAGATGACGCTGTAACTTTTGCAAAAATGCAAGACACTACAACTGCTAATAGAGTTTTAGGAGCAGCTTCTGCTGGAACTATCGGTGAAGTACAAGTTGCTACTGACATGATTGCAGACGATGCTGTGACTCAAGCAAAAATTGGTGACGATGCAGTCGGAGCTGATCAACTTGCAAACACAACAGTTTCTGCTGCTTCTTACACAGTGGCTTCAATCACTGTAGATGCTCAAGGTAGAATTACTGCTGCATCAAGTGGACAAGCAGGTGGTAACACAGAATACTGGCACGGAATTAAAAACAGTGGCTCTGGAAATATTTCAACAACAGGAAATGTTGCTAACTTTTATATGTATGGAGCATCTGGTGGACCTGGACCTGGAAACAGAGATAACCCAGGAGATAGAAGAGATGGTGGCTTTGGTGCGTATGGATACTGGAACTCACCAATTGTTCAACCTGGAAACTCAGTTCCTTATTCTATGGGATCTGGTGGTAACCAAGGATCTAATCCACACGGAAATTTTAAAGGCGCAGCTTCTAACGCAGGAAACGCTACAACAATCGATTTAGGACCAGGAACTATTACAATCAATGGCGGTAATGGTGGTAATGCTCCGCCTAATTGGAACACATCTGGAACCGCAGGTACCTCAGGAAACTTTTCTGGTACTTCACCAGATCAACAAGCATGGAGTCCAGCAACCTACTTAATTGGAGACAGTAACAACCAAAGTCCAAGTCAACCAGGTAGATTACTGTTCTTCGCTAACGATGGAGACGCATAATGGCTTATATAATTTTTGCTAACGATGCTTCCGGAATACCCGGAACTGTTTCAGGTATGGCAGCTGATGATACTGCTTTATCAAAAGTAATTCCATCATCTTCAGCTTATAAAGTTATTGCAGTAACTGATTCTGAATTTGATGATGTAAAATACAGAGTAAAAAGAGCTGATAGCTACAATGGTGATACTATTGTTTGGCAAGACATAGCTCCAACAGAAGCTGATCCAGCTTCTGGAAATGCTCCTGGATACATGCAGGAAGATATTCAAAGTCAGATAGATACATCAGTAGATGCTATTGATAGATGGCTTGCTGATTATCCAGAAAACTCTGAAGCATCAACTTGGACTGCATATAAATCTCAATTACAATCTACAGATATTAGTGGTTGGACTTACCCAACACAAACATCTATTGAGAAGTATTACGCAGACAATGGGCAAACTTCATTAAACGTTTTACAACTTCCTTAAATAATATATAACTCGTTACATGAAAGTAATCGAGTTTGCTTCACATAAGGAATATGTTGGATCTAAACAGGAGTTACCAATACCAATAAAACTTAACATACCTAAATGGTATAAAGAGTTAGATAATCATATGGCTAATCCTTCGATTAAGGCATGTATGCCTTTTTTGGATACATTAACTACAGGTTATTTATTAAAAACACCTCAAGATCTATATCTTCATCACAATAAAGAAATGCCAGATGGAACAAAAGGAACTTTTCACAGATGGGGACTTAGAGGTAAAGAGACATGGTGTGATAGTTTACAACTAAATTTTAATACTCATGAAAGAGATGTGCATGATACTCATCAATTAAAAGGTTCACCTCATGAACAAAAAAATAAAAAATTACCTTATTTAAAATTTTTGAATCCTTGGCTTATAAAAACACCTCCTGGATATGCATGTTTATTCGTACCACCATTAAATAATGCAGATGATAGATTCTCAATAATACCTGGAATAGTAGATACAGATACATTTACTTCTGAAATAAATTTTCCATTTGTTGTAAATGGTGATAAATATCCTGAACTAGAAACAAAGATTAATAAAGGTACACCTTACGTACAGATTATACCTTTTAAAAAAGAAAGTTGGGAAATGAAATTAGTTGAAAAAACAACAGAAGAACTAGGTGCTGTTAAATTATGGCACAGGTTAGATTTATGGCAAAGATATAAGAATAAATTTTGGAATAAACAAAAATGGAAATAAAAGATTACGTACAAGTTAATGATGGTGCAATACCATGGCATGTTTTAAGTAGTTTATTAAAGTGGATAAATAGTCAAAAATTTGAACAAGCTATTGTAGGTGGTGGGGAATCAGAAAGAATAGATTTTAACATTAGAAATACATACAACAAGCCTTTAAATAATTTATCCGAATGTATGTCAGAAGTTCATTGGTGTAATTTGTTACATAAATATTTTAAATTTTATATAGAAAAACATGGTAAAGATTTAAAACTACTACCTGGATTAATAAGTCCATCATTTGTAAACGATATTACAGTATTGAAGTATGAAGTCGGAGGTTTTTATAAATATCATACTGATCATTTTCATGAGAACCCTAGAACTTATAGTTGTATTTTATTATTAAATGATGATTACGAAGGAGGTCATCTAAACTTTATGAATACAGATGGCTCTGGAGAATATAAAATAGAAGTAAGACCAAATAGAATGTTAGTGTGGCCAAGTAATTTTATGTTTCCACATTGCGTAGCACCAGTAACAAAAGGAGTTAGGTATTCAGTAGTATCATGGGCACTTTAAAAGATATAGGATATAAAGTTGTTAAGAACTTTATTACAATAGAAGAAGCAAACCTTATCAAAGAATATTGTATTCTTAGACATAAGATTAATTTTGATGATATTAAATTAAATGACTTTCAACAAAATAATAATGGTGACACTTCTATTTACGCAGATCCACTTACAGAAGGTTTATTAATCTCAAAAACAAAATTAATGGAGCAAGAAAGTGGATTAAAATTGTTTCCTACTTATTCTTTTTGGAGAATGTATACTTACAATGCAGAATTAAAACCGCACAAAGATAGAGAATCTTGTGAAATAAGTGTTACTGTAATGTTTGGATCTGATGGAACTTCATGGCCTTTTTTTGTAGGAGATAAAGAAATTGAATTACAAACTGGAGATGCAGTATTATATTTAGGGACACAAGTAAAACATTGGAGAGAACCTTTTACAGGAGACTGGCACGCTCAGGGGTTTTTACATTATGTTGATCAAGATGGTCCTCATGCAGAATGGGAGAGAGATAAGAGACCACAATTCGCTTTAAGAAATGAATACCTTGCAAAACTAGAAGCTAAAATGAAAAAGAGAAAAGGACAGTTCGAAGAAGTACCTGTAAAGAAATGAAATTTCAAAGATATAAAAAAGATGGATCTGCTGACATAATTTTTGATGATAATGAAAAACAAATTATAAACAAATTTGGTAAGTTACATTTTACTCCTGAAGCGTTAAAACATTTTGGTAATCATTTAGTACATATTGTAGCTGAATGGCACTTAGATTTTAACGATAAAATAAAGGGTATTACAACAAAACCTGATCAAGTGGTAAAAACAGAAGAACCTAAAGACAACCCTAAGGTTTAAACCCTAAAGTGTTTATAGTATAATGTCTTATGCCTTTAAATAGTGTACAGATTAGACCTGGATTTAATAAACAAGTAACTGAAGTAGGAGCTGAAGGTCAATGGACTGACGGTGATAACGTGAGGTTTAGGTATGGTTTACCAGAAAAAATAGGTGGTTGGCAGCAAATCACCAATAGCACCATATGTGGTCCTGTAAGAGAACAGCTTGATTGGGCTGATCTAGAGGGCAGGAAATATGTTGCATTAGGAACAAACAGAGTTTTAGTAATTTATTACCAAGGAGCTTTGTATGATGTTACTCCATTATCATCCTCTGTTACAGGTTTTACGTTTACTACTGTAAACAACAGTCCTACTGTGACCGTTAACAAAACAAGTCATGGTTTTTCTGCAGGAGATTTATTTTTATTTAGCTCAGTAACACCGCCTACAGGAGCAGGATACGTAGCATCAGATTTTACCACTAACACATTCGAAGTAGTCACTGTTCCTACGATTGATACTTTTACAATAACTATGTCGGCTAACGCTGGAACTACAGTAGCAGCAAGCGGAACTTCAACTATTACACCTTACAAAAAAGTTGGACCTATAAACCAAAGCGCAGGATATGGTTATGGAACATCGGGATGGGGAGGATCCTCTGGAGTTATCAGCACATTAAATGGTGCTCTACAAGATGACACTGCTGGAACAGGAGGAACGGGTACCTCAATTACTTTAGCAGGCACTACTAACTTTCCAACTACAGGAACTATTAAAGTTGGAGCTGAATTTATTTCATACACCGGACTCAATGGTAATAATTTGACTGGGATAACAAGAGCAGTTGCAGGTACAAGATCAGCACACAACAATGGATCTTCTGTTGAAGTATTTCTAGGTTGGGGAGTTGCATCATTATCATCAACTGTTGTACTTGACCCTGCATCATGGTCATTTGATAACTTTGGACAGAAGTTAATTGCAACTATAAAAAATGGAGAATCTTTTGAATGGAATCCTATTGCTGCAAACAATAATGCGTTAAGCACCAGAGCAACTGTTATTAGTAATGCACCTACTGCTTCAGTGATGTCAATGGTATCTGAAAGAGATAGACATTTAATTATGATGGGAACTGAATCTACAATCGGAAGTAGTAACTCACAAGACAAAATGTTTATCAGGTTTTCAGATCAAGAAACTACAGGTGATTATATTCCTACATCAATTAATACTGCAGGAACTTTAAGACTCGACTCTGGCACACAAATTGTAGGATGTGCTAAAGCAAAAGATTATATATTAATAGTTACAGACACATCTGCATATCAAATGCAATTCGTAGGACCGCCTTTTACATTTTCTATAAGACAAGTTGGATCTAACTGTGGATTAATAGGCCAACATGCAATTAAGTATGTCAATGGATCTGTTTGGTGGATGGGAAGATCAGGAGGTTTCTTTCAATTCGATGGTACAGTTAAATCAATACCGTGTTTAGTAGAAGACTTTGTATTTACATCTGATGCTGACAATCTAGGTTTAAATTTTGATGCCGAAGAATTAATTTATACTGGTCTCAATAGTTTATATGGAGAGATAAGTTGGTTTTATCCTAAAGCAGGATCAGCTGAAATTGATAGAGTTGTAACTTATAATTATAATGAACAGGTTTGGGTAACAGGTTCATTAGCAAGAACTTCATACATAGATGCAAGACTTTATGATAATCCGTACGCTACTCAATACATAACATCTGGAGTACCCACATTTCCAACAATACAGGGTGTAACAAATACAAATGGAGCAAGCACATACTATGCCCAAGAGATAGGAAGCAATCAAGTCGACTTCTTTGGAACATCAACAGCTATTACTTCGTTTATACAATCGGGTGATTTTGATCTTGACTTAGAGGGCCAAGGTCAGTTTTTTATGAGTATGAGAAGATTCGTGCCAGATTTTAAATTATTAACGGGAGACGCTAAAATATCTATTCTTTTGAAAGACTTTCCAACGGACAACGAATCATCTTCTCCACTAGGACCATTTACAATCAACTCAACAACTAGTAAAGTAGATACTAGAGCTAGAGCTAGATTTGCTAGTTTAAAAGTAGAGAATACCTCTACAAACCAAAGTTGGAGATATGGAACCTTTAGAGCTGACACACAACCAGATGGTATGAGATAAAATATGAATGATGAATTTTTAGCAGATTATTTAGCACAACCAGCATTACAAGCTAGGTTTGGTAATTACGATAATTACAGAAATTATAGAATGCAAGGAGAAATGGCATCTGGAGTTCAAACAGTAGATCAGGACCAGACATTAAAATCTACTGCTAAAAGTATAGTTCAAAAGAAAGTAGCGGATAACGTAGCTAAAAAATCAGGTTTGGCACAAATAGCACAATTTGGAGTGCTTCCTATGGCAGCTAATATATTAGGTGCTGTGTTACCAGCTGATCCTTACATGAATGCAGCTAGAGGTTATTTCGATCAAACTTACGGAACTAGTACAGACAGTATGGGTCGAATAGGTGAGGGAGATATTATGCAAGGTTACGGTCCTATTAGTGGAGGTTTTTTAAATATGATCACTGGAGGCAAGTACGGTGAGCCTACTACTGTTGGTTTAGATAAAGCATACACTAAAAGAATGAACACAATAAAAGAAATAGGAATACCTAGGTTACAAAAACAAGGTAAAGATATATCTAATTTACTTAATAGATATAATGTACTTGCTGCTAGACAGATAAATGACAGAGTAAATCTTGATTTAATTAAAAAAGATATTGAAGCAGGAGGAAGCGGAAACATAAAAGATATAAAGAAAAGAATTAGTCCTAAAGTAAACTACACTACAAAAGACGACAACAGACAAAACTACCAAGGAGGCGGAGGAAAACCTGGACCAGGTGATATGGATAAAGGAGTTGGTGGTCAAAGCATGGGACCTGGAGGACCAGGCGGACCAAGACGATCGTAATAAAATATTATGGCAAAAATAAATATTTATATACCAGAACCTAAACCTACATATGAAGAATCCAATCAAAGGCAAATACTTGAAGCTTTAGATACTCTTAAATCACAATTGAATTTTTCTTTTCAATTTGATATGAAGAACGAAGTAGACACATTTAATTATTTTTTATCATGACCATACAATATAAAAATCAAGGTTTCGCTTTAGCAGGAGGAACCCTAACAACTGTATTAACTATCGCTACCACAGCGGCAGCGATTGTAAAAAGTGTATCAATTACAAACACTAGTTCTGGATCTGTTGTTGCAACTTGTAAATTAAGAGATTCTTCAGCTGGAGCTGACTTTACATTTTTTCAAAAATCAATGGCGACTAAAACAACTGAACAAGCAGCTAATCAAGTTTTAAATTTAGAAGGTGGAGATGGTATAAAAGCACAAGGGACAGCTCAAGTTGAAGGTGTCATATCATATGCCTTGATAGATAGATCGCAGGAGAATGGCTAGGAAATTTAAATATTTTACTCCAAGACCAAAACCTAGAAAACGTCCTGGCCGTCATAAAAAGAGATTAAATAAAAATGAGAAGCGTGACTATAAAAAATACAATAAGCAAGGTCGCGTAAATTAATGAATCTTGAAAGCATAGCTGAAAGAATCAAAAATATAAATATTCCCTTACAAGAAAAAGATATATTAAATTTTTTAAAAATAACTCGTAGATGGCCATTTAAAAATAATTTAGGTCATTCATCAATTGAAATGATAGACTCACTAGCAAGATTTCAATCGGAAAGATTTTTTGATATGAAAGGAGAGTTAATGTTTGATAAGTGGAAAGAATATTATGATAAAGGATTTACTTTTGTTTTAATAAATATTCTTGACCTTACAGAAGAGTTAAGAAACATAGATCATATTGTTAGAGAAGAAACTGGTTGGCATACGTGGGGAAATTTTTATCTTTCAAAACCAGGTAAAAAAGCAAGTTTTGACTTACATCAACATGAATATTCCGTTATAGTAAAACAAATCTATGGACAGTCTCATTGGCAAATAGGAGAACAAAAATTTGTATTGAAACCACAAGAAGTTTGTATTATACCTAAGAGAACAAACCATATGGTTTATAATAAAGATGAGGATAAATTATCATTAACTATAAACATTGAATAGGACAAATTATGAGTAAAGATATACCAACAATACCAGCAACAGCAATTGAAGTTGTTAAACATAAAAGAACTGGTAAAGTATATGCTGACAAAGCAGAGTTTGATGCAGATGTTGCTGATCCAAATACGGATACAACTGCAGAAGACTTTAGACAAGATTTAGAAATTAAGGTAACTAAGATAAGTTTAAAATCAGAAACTAAAAAATAATGTTACCAAGAGGAGCCACGGAGCTACAACATGAGATGTTGAATAAATACGTCTCAAAAAATCTTTTAGATAAAGTTCAAATCTGCACATCAATACCAGGCAAAGTTCCTTTAGATCCAAACAAAATAAATTTATTGTGGCAAAAAAATTCTTTTGACCAAGGTAACCTACAAGAGTTTTTTGGTAACCCTGAAAGACATGATGAATATGATTGGTATGTTTTTAACAGTCATTGGAACTATGAAAAATTTAGATATTTCTTTAATATACCACAAAGCAAATCTGTAGTTATTAAAAATGGAACTGATAATTTTCCAAAAAGAAAAGTATATAAGAAAGGTGATCCAATAAAATTAATACACCACTGTACACCTTGGAGAGGATTAAATGTTGTATTGGGTGCTATGCAAGAGATTGATGATCCTAACATAACATTAGATGTTTACAGTTCTTGTCAAGTATACGGAGATGCATTTAAGGAGCATAACGATCATGAGTACAAACCATTATATGAACAAGCTGAGAAATTACCAAATGTAAATTACATAGGCTATAAGCCAAACGAATACATCTTAGAACATATGACGGAATACGATATGTTTGTTTATCCAAGTATATTTGAAGAAACTTTTTGTGCTTCTGCACTAGAGGCTCTAGCAGCAGGAGTTCATGTTATTACTAACAACTACGGTGCATTATATGAAACTTGTGCAGAGTGGCCTGTATATATAAACTATAACAATGATTACAAAACCATGGCTAAAGACACAGCTATGGCAATTAAAGTTGCTGCTAAATATCTACATGAAGATTTTATTCAAGAACATTTAGAAGAACAACAAAAGTTCTATAAAAGATTTTACAACTGGAAAAAGAAAGCTATGGAGTGGGAAGGTTTTTTACAAGGAGCCATTAGTGAAAAATATAGCAAATAGAGTTTATGCGCCCTTCGATGACTTATCATTAGACTACAATAGCTTGTTTAGTCTTCTTTCAGATAATACATATGTAAGTAAAATATACGGTAATCCCACTAGTAATAATCTTTTAAATAATAATTTTAAGGTACAAGATGTTCATTCAAATCCTTATTTCGATAGAATCTTAAAAAAAATTATACAAGAATTTAAATTATTCAATAAGAAAATTGACATATATTTATTTTTAGGTATGCTTCAGGGTTCAAGTTCGCCAGTTCACACGGATCCTTATGATGTTTTATTATATAATTTATATGGAGAAACAATGTACATAATTGATAAAGAAAAATATTTTATTAAACAAGGTGAATTGATTAGAATTTTTAAAGGAGAAGTGCATCAGGGAATAAGTATTAATCCTAGAATAACATTATCCTTAGGAGTGTTTGAATGAGTGTATACAAAAGACCATTGGTAGATGATTATCAAAAGAAAATAGAACCTATTTGGAAAGAAGATGCAAAACCAGTATCTGAACCAAGTAAGATAAGTTTGTTCGTAGCCACTCCCTGTCATTCAGAAGTATCTCTACATTATGTTCAAGCAATTATACAACTATTAAAGTTATGCAATTCCAAAAAGGTTAATATAGAATTTTCTATTATAAAATCTTCGTTAGTTACACAAGGTAGAAATTTATGTGTATCTGCATTTTTACAATCTAATTGTACACATATGTTGTTTATTGATTCTGATATTTTTTTTCATGCAAACTCAATATTTAAGATGATTGATTGTGACAAAGAGATTATATCAGTTCCTTACCCACTAAAGTCTTTTATGTGGGATAAAGCTTTTGATTTAATTAAAAAGGGTAAGATAAAAAGTCCTGAACAATTAGCTGAAAGTATGAACACTTATCCTATGAGAGTTCCTAATAATGAAGATATAAGGGTAAACAAAGGCGTTATAGAAGTTACTCATAGCCCAACGGGGTGCATGTTAATTAAGAGGTCAGTTTTTGATAAACTTATTAAAGCTTATCCAGAAAAAAAAATTGTACAAAATACTATTATAAATAGTGAAATGGTGCCTAGGAAGCATATGTGGAACTTTTTTGACTGTTTACATGACCCTGTAGAAAAGACCTATCTAGGTGAGGATTTTGCTTTCTGTAAGCTTTGGAAGGACATAGGAGGCACATGTTATGCTTACGTGCTTGATGAGATCGTACATATTGGTGAACATCAATACTCAGGTAAATTCATCGATGAGTTGATAATTAATGCTTAAAATGGTAATATTCTTCTTTTAGATCTAAAAGGAGAATTTTTATAAATGATACACCTATTACCCTACGCACTAGCAGCATACGGTGGATATAAAGGATATCAATCAGCAAAGGATTCAGGAGCATCAGGCATCGGAAGATTATTTGGAGCCGCTACAGGTGCTTATACTGGATACTCTTTAGGGGCTGGTGGTATTGGTGCCTTTGGAAGTCCTACAACTCAAGCTCAGTTTTTACAAAGTCGACCAGCATTTTTAAGCTCAGGTATATTTCCACAAGTTGGTGGCGGACAAGCAGCAGTAAAAGGACCTAATCCAAAAAATTTAGGTGTAGATAAATTTGGTAATATGGTTGCAAATCCTAATTACGTAGCACCAGAAGCGAGTAGAACACTGTCAGAAACTTTATTAAAAAATGCTAAAGGTGAATATGATCCTTTAAAAATTTCTGCATTAGCTGGTGGTGTTCCATATTTAATGGGTGCGTTTGATCAAGCTCCAGCAGATATTTATATGCCAGGATATAATATGAGTTACTTAGAACTTGCTAAGCAAAGGGGTAATTACAAATACATTGACCCGGCTACCGGACAAGAAAAAGAATACGAAGAAATTTACAAACCAGAAGAACAAGGAAAAGGCAGTAGAAGAATGGGGCCATACTCTTTAGATGTTCAAAGATTATATAGAGGTGGTTTAGCCACTGTAAAAAAATTTAACGAAGGTGGTGTAAACTATTTACCATCAAAAATTTCACATGATGAAAATGATTCAACTAACTATGTAAGAGCCATGGGCTATGTTGAAGATGGATCAGGTGCAGGAGATAAAGACGAAGATACAATGTTAGCTCAATTAGCAGACGGTGAGTTTGTAACAAGAGCAGATGGAGTATTAGGTGCTGGTATCATTGCTGGAGGGAATCCTAATAGCATGAAAGACATGAGAGAAAAAGGCGCACAATACTTCTACGAACAACAAAAAAGATACAAAAGAGTATTTGATTTATTGAAGGAGAAGAATGGCAACAGTACACAAAAAGAAAATTAAACCGCTAGTCAACATACTACCTATCGAACCAAAAGACATTGAAAGATTTTGGCCATTAGCAGAATTTATGGTTGCAGAAGCTTTAGCTTTTTCTGGTAAATATGCAGATCCAGAATTTATTTTTAGAGAACTAAAAAAAGATATGATGCAATGTTGGATTATGTTTGGTTCAGATGAAACTGAAGAGAACAAAGTTTTTGGTGTTTGTATTGGTAGAATAGCTGAACTACCTAATTATTCACAATATGAAATTACAATTTGTACTGGTAAGAGAAGAGAGTTTTGGGAAGATCAATTAATAAGAGAAGTAACTGAATTTGCTAAACACAACAAATGTAAACGTCTTAACATCATGGCAAGACCTGGTTGGGAAAGAGTTTCCAAGAAATGGGGATGGAAAAAAAGACATGTACAATTAGAGAAATGGATAGATAAATGAGTTTTTTTGGAGGAGGAAGATCAAGTGCACCTAGCACACCGTCTACGCAAACGCAAATAATGCGTGAAGCTCCTGGTATAGAGGAGAGAAAAATTGAATTGATGGATATCGCACGACAAGTTGCGAATAAACCAATAACGTTACCTTCAATTCAAGTTTCTCCATTATCAGGTTTAGAACAACAAGGTATTACACAAGCAGGAACTACTGGTGTAGGTGCTCCAGCAGTAACGTCTGGACTTGGTACTTTAGGTGCTGGTATAGGTCAAACTGTTTTAGCTGCACAAGCTCCAGGTCAAGCACAAATAAATCAATTTTTAAATCCATATCAAAGTTATGTAACTGATGAAATTGGAAGACAAGCTCAGGTAATGCAAAATCAATTATCTGCACAAGCTGTTGGTTCAGGAGCATTTGGTGGAGGAAGAGAAGGTGTTCAACAAGCAGAATTACAAAACAGAGCTTTAGAAGCTATGGGTAGAGCTAATCAACAAGGATTTACAACTGCGTTAGGAGCTGCACAAAGACAGCAACAAGTTGGTTTAGCAGCTGGTCAACAGTTAGGTCAATTAGGTCAAACTGCTGCTGGCATTGGTCAAGCTCAACAACAAATGGCTCAAGGAGATATTAATCAATTGATGCAAGCTGGTGGTGTTCAAAGGCAGTTAGCTCAAGCAACGTTAGATGCGCAAAGACAATCAACATTACAACAACAATATGAGCCTTACCAAAGAGCAGAATTTTTAGCTAATCTTTATGCTGCTGGACCAAAAACACAATCGGGTGTTACTTTGGGAACTACACCGACTACAAGTCCATTAGCACAAGCAGTAGGAACAGGTATAGGAGCATTCGCAGCTTATCAAGGCTCACAACAGGCATAGGAGATTAAATGAACAAAGTTTTAAACAGACCTATGTTTAGAAAAGTTGCTCTTCAAAGAGGTGACCTAAAACCAATTCATGCAAATACAGGTGTAATGGTTGGAAGTTCAGGGCCTAATATAAATTATGGACCACCTAATCCAAGATTTCAAATTAGCACAGAAGTAAAACCTCAAGGTTTTTTTAGAAAACTAGGTAGAGAGTTTTCTCAGTCAAGAAGAGGTATTCAACAAATAATGAATCCTAAAAGCCCACAGTTTACTGCTAAAGGAACTCTAGGTTCAGGTAGATTAATACCAGGATTATTAGGTGTTGAAGGTGTACACTCTGTTGTAGACCCTGTTGTTGGTCAGTATATGAAAGAAGGTATACCAAGAGATTTAGTATCTTATGGTATTTCAGGTCTTGCATCTCTTAATCCATATGTAAGAGCTGCTGGTTTAGGTAAGTTTGGTTTCGATTTAGCAAAGGAACAAGTTTATGAACCAGTTGCAGCTTCAATAAAAAAATTCAGAGACACACCTGTAAGTGAAAGAAGAGTTTTACCTGATATTTCTGGAGAAGCTTCTATGGATGGAATTGGTGTAGAGGGAGCAGAAGGAGCACCAGATAAAGTTGTTAACAAAAGTGAAGTAAAAAAAATTAGACCTAAAAACCCTAGAGGAATGGGTAGAAAAAACATCAACGATAATTTAACATTAGCTGAGAATGATTCAAAAGTTGTCGATGGTGCAGTAGATATAGATAAAGTTGTCAAAAACAATGTAGATCCAAATGGATTGCCACCTAATCTTTCAACAAACATGGGTGGAGATAATCAACAACAAGTTAAACAAACTTCAAAAAAAGATTTAAGTGACGATCAACCTAAAATAGATAAAGAAATTACAAATGAGCAAGCTAATAAAAAAATTGTAACAGACCAAGTAGAAAATGATTTAGACAAACCAGGCAATATAAAAGCTGAGGATGGCACTGAAGTTAACACAGAAGTTATTGATCTAGCAAAAGCTTACAGAAAAGAATTAATGGCAGGTCAAAAGTCACAAGCTAAACTTGTATTCCTTGCTAATCTTGCTTCAGGCTTATTGTCAGGTAAAACACAACAAGGTGGTTTGAGTGGAGCACTTGAAATATTTGGAGCTGCACTTGGCCCTGCAGTTAACAATTATGCAACAATTAAACTGAAAGAAAATGAATTAGAAAATGAATTTATGTCAGATGCATTAGAACTTGCATCAGATGAAATAGAAAGAAGAAACGAAATTTTAGAAGTTAAAGTACCAGAGTATCCAGATGGCACTCCAGGAACTGTTCAATTTTTTGATGAGAATGGAAACACCGTGAACATGGCAGCATTAGAATTAAAAGATGGAACTGTTCAAGTTGCTATGCCTGGCGAGTTAGATAATTTTGGTAGAAGAGTTTACAGATCTATGGCTCCAGGAACATACAACAGATTTGTAGGTAATGATAAGTTAGATCCAGAAAGATTAAAAGTATTGTCTGAGTTAGATGGTAAATACAAAGCACTTTCATTAGGTATAAAATCAATTGATTTATTAGAAGAGTTTCAACAAAAAGGTAAAACAGGAGCTGGTCCGCTTGGTAGATTTAATTTATTTAAATCAAGACTTGGTGATGCAATGTTTGATATGACTGGTATGAAAATGTTTACAAACGAAGATGAAGCTCAGGCTAAAGCAAATGAATATAGAGATCTTCTAATTAATGATTGGTTAAAATCAAATGAAGGATACGATAGAAAATCTGCAGGTGAAGAAATTGATAAGTTATTAGGTGATTCAGTAGTCAAAGATAAAATAATGAATTCTATTTCTGAATACACTGGTGAAAAAGATAAACAAGCATTATCACAATTAGCTATTAATGAAACTGTCATGGTTTATGCACTAGCGAACTCTTTAAAATCTAAAGACAGATTGACAGCTATGGATATTAGAATGGCAAAAGATCTTGTAAACATCTTCCCATTATTAAGAGGTCAAGCGTCAGTAATTAAAGATTTAAGATCTGTAAACAATACTATTCTTGGAGACATTAGTTCTTTAGAAAACAATTATATTGAATCATTAATGGGTGAAACAGCTACAATGAGAAAATATAGACAAAGATATGGTATTGTTACTGGTCAAGCAAGCATGGGACAACCAACAATAGAAAACCCTTATAAGGATTTAAGTGAAGAAGACTTATTAGAGGGATTTGGGACAATACAATAATGGCTACTTTAGAATCATTACAAAAAAAGCTCGATGATAAATCATTAGATCCATCAAAATTAAGTGATAAGCAAAGAGCAATCATAGATGAACTAATTGATAGAGGTAAATTAAAAGGCCCTAAAATGAATTTACTAGAGGGTCAAAGAGATGTAGCAGCAGCCCAAGTTGCAAAGGAAGAACAATTTTATCAGGATCCTATTGGTGCAGCATTAGCAGCTGAAGATTCAATGTTTAAAGGAAGACCAACTGCTGAGCTTGCAGGTGACTTATCAGGATCAATTGCACCATATGTTGTTATGAGAAAAAAGATATTTGGTGCTGCAAAGAACGGAACACTTTGGCAAAAAGGACCAGGAAAATTTTTACAAGCAGCTTCTAAAGTTGCAGATAGATTACCTGGAAGATTAAAATTAATTGGTGGTGCCTTAAAATTAGTGGCAAGAGCTGCTGATGTTCCAAGTAAAGTTTTAAAAAGTCCTGTAGGTAGAGCTGAACTATACTCTGTATTAGGTGGTACTGCAGGTGCAGGTACAGGATCCATTACTTATGATATGTTAAATGAACAAGCAGGATTAACTATTGCAAACTCAATTACAGATCAATTTAGAGATTTACCAGATAGAGAGATTGATCAAAACATATTAGCAAACGCAGCTAGAGCTACACGAAACGCAGCTTATTGGAATGCAGGAGCAGCAGCTTTGACACCATTTATTATGGGTCCTTTAGGTAAATTAACTGGAAAGTTATTTGGAGCTAAATCAGAAAAGGCAGCTAGACTGGCTGAATTTGCAAAAGAAAAAGGATTACCATTACCTTTGATGACTGGTATTGAAGATGGTGTACTTTCAGATTTAGGTCGTAATTATTTTAAAACTGTTGGTGTATTTCCATTTGTTTCTGGAATAGGAAGAGAAGCTTTACAAGTAGCTGAACAAGAAGCTGGTAAACAATATTTAGATGGCCTTGTTAAGTATGCACCCTTAATGAAAACATCTGCTTTGTCCTCATCAATTTATAATCAAGCTGCTAAAGTATTTAAAGATAATGCTGCTGTTATTGGAAGTAAATATAAAGCATTTGAAACATTTGCTGAAGCAATGGGTAACCCAAGAGTTATCGGTTTAGATGCTACACAAAAATATGCAAGAGAACTTTTTGAAAATAACAAAGCTATGTTTCCTGAAATACCTTCATATGGACCAGGTGTTGGTGATCTTGATGTAAAGGCAGTAGAAAAATATTTAACGGACACCGGAGACCCTTTAAATTTATTTGTAAAAACTATGGCACTAATAGGCAACAATAAAATTACACCTAAAGAATATGGTGGTGTAATGAGAATGTTGAATAGAGCTATAGAGGGATCTAATTTAAATCTACCTACAGGAGTTGTTTGGTCAATGAGAGAAGCTTTGGAAAAAGATTTAAATGCGTTTGGTAGTAATTTAACTAAAAACAATTTATTAAACGACTCAACTATAAAAGAGGGTTATGATGCAATGGTTGCTCAAAGCGGTAAACAATTTGCTGATGGAGACATTGCTTTTAAAATAAGACAGGGTGAAGAATTATATGACAAGTTAAAAGAAGCTAATGCAACTTTTTCTTCGATTATGGGTTTTTATCAAAAAGCACCAATGGCTACTAGATTAAGAAAGTTTGATTCTACTTTATTTACAAATAAAGGTGTGAATGGAATTTTAGGAAGAGAAGGTTTACCAAGAGATAAAATTTTTGATACTATGGAAAGAGATGTTTTTGCATCTAACTCACCTGAAGCCATAGAACAATTCAAAGTTATAATTGGTGCAGCTGGAAAGAATGCTACTGGTAATGGTAAAGCTTTATTTGATGCTGCAAAAGCTAGATATATGTTTAATGCATTTTTAAAATCATTTGACACAGCAGGAAGTCCTCAAGCAAAATCAATCTTTAATGATGTTGCACAAACAGCTGGAGTAAAATCTTCTAACAAATATATGGTAGATGCAATGGAAGATTTAGGAACAGACGCACTACAAAGCTACAGAGGTTTTTCTATTGATGATGTAAGATTAAATAATGGAATTTATGATGTATCAAAAATAAGATTTGGTCCAAAAGATTTTGCAGAATTTAATATAAATAAATTTATGGATAACTTAGGAATAGGTAAGGCAACTGAAGATCTTGGAAGAGATAAAATGATGAAACTTTTAGGTAAAGGTGGATCAGAAGATTTTTATAAATTTACTGATTACATGAAAGCAATTTCAGATGTATCGATTTCAGATAGTTCTACTTTCCTTCAAAGAAGATTTACTTTATCTGGAGGTAGAGGTGTTTTGTCTGGTGTAGTTATTGGTGGTGGTATGGCTGCAGTCAATCCTTTTGCTCCAGCAATATTTTTATTATTAGCTAGAAAAGCAGGGAGAATGTTAACTGATCCTGTTGCTTTAAGATATATGAATGATGCACTAGGTGTTGATGACCAATTAAAAATTTTAAAAGGACAAAAAATAAGAGGAAGAAAATACGGTAGATCTGTAACTCCTAAATTAACTGCACTAGGTCTAACACAAAAACGTGAAGCTTTTGCTAGATTGATGAATTATTTTGCTGATGAAAGTGAAGACACACCAAGAGTAGATCCTAAAACTGTAGATCCACAAGCTATTCAAGAAAGACTATTAGGAATGCCTTATGAAAATACAGTGCCAAAATACGAAGAAGAAAATATTCCAAAGATAACTACTGAGTCTATGTTTGCACAAGATTTTACAGGAAGCTCAGGTAATGTTGATGTAGATAATTCTATGGTAGATTATGTAAGACAAACTGCAAGAGCGGAAATAGAAACAGATGCAGATCAACAATCAAGAGAGGATCAAGCTAACGCTTCTGTGATGGGTGATGTAGAATTAGAATCTGTTGGAACACCAGAACCAGCTCAAATTGAAAATGTGAACCCTCAACAGTTCTCAGCATTATTTCCAAACGATCCAACAGGAGCTGCAATAGCTCAAAGACGAACATTAGGGAGAGGAAACAAAGGAAATGCCTAAATCTGATTCAGCGTTACAAAAAATAGAATCACATGAAAAATTGTGTAGAATTATGCAAAAACAAACACATGATAAAATACACAATTTAGAAAAAGCAGTAGCAAGAATAGAAAAAATAATGTTGACATCGGCAGGTGTATTAATTACTGGTATGGCAGGAATAATATTAGTATTAATTACAAAAACCTGGTGAAATTAAATAAAAAATATCCATATAAACATTACAATAGATTCTCAGATACAACTGGGCGTAAGTATCTGGTTGACAATATAAAAGTTCCTTCTGTCACCACCATATTAAGTGCCACTAAAGATATGAAACAACTTAATAATTGGCGTAGGCGAGTCGGAGAATCGGAGGCAAATAGGATAATGAATCAAGCTTCATCTATAGGTACAGAAATGCATAAGGTTTTAGAGTATCATCTTACAGGACAAGGTTATTTTAATGATATGGAAGAGGGTGCGAAACCAAGAATGATGGCCAAAACAATATTAGACAACATAGTGTTAGATGAGGTTTGGGGGAATGAGGTAAGCTTAGAATATAAAAATCAATTTGCAGGCACATGTGATTTGACTGCTATGGCTTATGGAAAACCAAGTATTGTAGACTGGAAGCAATCTAATAGGCCAAAGAAGGAAGAATGGGTCGATGACTATAAACATCAGCTAGGGGCTTACTATCTTGCCCATACGGCTAATTATGGGCCCATAGAACAAGGGGTAATAAGTATTTGCACCCGAGACCTCCAATATCAGGAGTTTAAGCTCTCAGAGCCTGATTTGATTGAATATGGCGATAAATTTTTAGAGAGACTAGAACAGTTTAATAAATTATCACAACAATAATCAAAATTATTACTGCAGCCACAATTTTAACAACTTTTTTATGATGTTTACGATGTATAGGGTGTCCGAAAATGATCATAAAAGCCAACTCTTAAGATCTTCTTCACCTAAAGTCTTTGCCGCAATTTGACCTTTATTGGTGAGAGATTTCATTATTGCTTCATCTAAAGTATCTTTGGCCACAATGTCGACATAAACTACCGTACCTTCTTGACCCATTCTATGAGCCCTATCTTCAGATTGCATACGAACTTCTAGGTTGTAATTGTTTGAATAATAGACGACAGTATTGCAAGCAGTAAGAGTAAGACCAAAACCCCCGGTAGTTGGGTTACCAACAAGAAACCTACACGAATCATCTTTTTGAATACGTTCGACAGCATTCCTTCTTTCTAGCACACTGACCTCACCAAAAATAGATACCACAGATTCTTCTCCATATCTTGATTCTAAAAAATGTTTAATTTCATGTATATTCCAGAGATAATTAGCCCAAATAATTATCTTACCATCTGTTTCATCTATAATTTCTTGCAAAGCTTTGAGTTTATGATCGTGTAATTTAAGCATTTTACCATCATCATCTTTAGTAAAACCATTACACACCTGGTGTAATTTTATTATTTCTGTTAGTTTATTTGAAAATGATATTGTACTATCTTCAACAATTGCAAGTGCAGTCGTTCTTAGACGATTATATATTTTTTTGCTTTCACCTTCGAGTTCAATGTATCTTTTCTGTCTTACCTTCGGCTTCAGGTCTAGACATTGGTCTTTTCGTATTCTAGTTGCAAACTGTTTAAGTTTTATTTCAAGTTCTTCTAATCTCTTGTAATATTTAGGTACAGATATATATCTACCTGATCCTACAGGTATATCAGTCATTTCTGCGTATCTATTTCTAAAAGCTAAATAACTGCTGAAGCCTAATAATTCTGGACTTAAGAACTGACATTGTGTAAAAAGATCTAATGGAGATTTTGTTATTGGCGATCCTGTTAGGATACGCCTTATATGCGACAGTTTTCGTAATCCTAAAATGTTTTTTGTTCTTTTTGCTGATTTATTTTTTATGGTGGTTGATTCATCCAATACTACAAAGTTTAATTTATTTTTAGTTAAATAATCAATACAAACATCCATTCCCCTTTTGGTTGATAAAGCTTCAACGTTAATTAGAAAGATTCTAAGGTGTTCATATTTGTTAAGTAAATCATATTCTCTAGGTTTATCTATATTCCATTTATAAATTTTATATTTAATTGCTTTTGGCATGTGAGTTTCAATTTCTGTTTCCCAAATAGTGTAAACAGATTTTGGTGCTATAATTAATGCAGAATTAATTGTACCTTTAAAAGATAAATATCCTATATTATCAATTGTTACTTTTGTTTTGCCTGTACCCATCTCCATAAAATACGCCCATTGTATTTTTTCTGCTGATTCGTTTAGAGCATTTCTTTGATGCTCATACGGCTGAGTCTTATAAGGATATTTCCACATCTAAAATTTATTTATATTTTTTTCTTGCAAAGTTCAAGTGGATATTTTAAGAGACTTGTGGAGGAAAAATATGGATATAGAAAAAATGTCATCAATAGACATTAGTCAAGATAATGTGAAATCAATATCTGACAAATGTAATACTTTAAAAAATCTAAAAAAAACAATCGAAGAAGAAGAAGAAAAAATATCTCTTTTAAAACATAAAGCTAGAGATATGGAAGAGAGAATAATTCCAGAGATGATGCAGGAAGCTGGTGTATCGTTGCTGAAGTTAGCTGATGGTTCAACTGTAGAAGTTAAACCATTCTATGCAGCAAAAATTCCTGAGTCACGAATTGAAGAAGCCTTCAGTTGGTTGAGAGGTAAAGGGTTCGAAGATTTAATTAAGAACACTGTTACTGCTTCTTTCACTAGAGGACAAGACAATCAAGTCTCTGAATTAATAAAGGTCTGTGAAGATAATGGATTCAACTATAATAAAAAAGAAAAAGTTGAACCTATGACTCTTAAGGCTTTTGTTAGAGAACAAGTTGAAGGTGGTAAGGAATTACCATTTGATTTGTTCGGTGTGTACATCGCAAATAAAACAAAAATAACAAATAACAAATAACGGAGGAACAATGAGTGGAGTAATAGATGATTTACCTGATGGTTTATTAGGTGGATCAACAAACATGAAGTTTACTTTAGACGATGATGGTTATGCTAAAGTGCAGAAAAATTTCAACACAGGTGGTTGGAATGTAGATGTTACGGGAACTGTAACAGATCCAGATGGTAAAACTTGGAAT
>Ga0209232_1000292_pt1 | contig 31970 bp, 46 predicted proteins | sample ETNvirenome_2_60_FD_184066 | JGI IMG/M metagenome (GOLD analysis project Ga0209232, IMG submission 184066) | Marine viral communities from the Pacific Ocean - ETNP_2_60 (SPAdes) (version 2) | ecosystem: Environmental > Aquatic > Marine > Oceanic | place: Pacific Ocean | collected 2013-06-22
AAGTCAAATTCAATTTCTTTTGTTTCATCATCAAATGCACCACCAACATAATATTCAATTAACACCTCAAACCGTGTTACGTTAGTTGCATACACACCAAAACTTTTTACACCCCACGATCGCATTTCAATATAAAACTCCCAATCAAATGCAAAATATGGTGTTATTGTATCCACCTCCCAATCTTTCCATTTGGTTTTGTTTAACCTTAAAAACTTTTCAAGGCCATTTAATTGCACATCAACGTTTGCGTTTTCGTGCCTACTGCAATCCGTATTAAAACTTGTATTATTCATTTTATTAATTCTTTTGGGTTTCTAAAATAATATTTTATTTGTTGCCACTTACGTTTAAACCTATTTATTAAACTGCGGTTAATAATATGTGTGCCGTGTTCATTTAACATTTCATTAACGAAATCATTTATTTCATCTAAACCGCATTGCTCAATGTATTCATCTAACGGTTGTGTGTAATAAGTTTGGTAAACACTTTCCGTTGCGTAATCCCAATTGTCTGTAAAATATTCGGTATCCCTTGTTTCTGCAAACGATCCAAATTTACTTGTATCAATGTAACGTTTTGCGTCCCCGTGCCAATCACAAAATTGTGCAATTTCAATAATATCATTTTCGTAATAATACATTAACTCGTATTCCGCACCACCAATATTAATTGTGGTTTCAATAGTTGGGTAACAATTGTCGTGTGTAACCCAAAATTGCTTGTCGTATTGTTTAAACTTATTTGCCATCAGTCCACGCATTTTTTGTTAAACCACTTGCCAAATTTAAAATTGGCCTTTGGTAAAAATATGCACTACAACCATTTCGTCCACTACTTGTGTGTTCGTAACTGTATTGTAATTCAATTGCATTGGTTATAAGTTTTAATTTGGGTTTATCTTTAATTGTGTCAATAACCACTTCAAAAACTTGTGAAATTTTTACAATTAATGTCATTGCCTTTATTGCGTGGCCAAATGCACCAAATGTTTTTGGGTCTAAAATTATTTCTTTTTCCTCGTTTTTAAAAAATACCTTATCACCGGTTTTACTATCGTTTGCAAAATCTGTTTCCGTTGCTAAATTTTCACATAATAGCATTAACTCGTATGTATGTATTGGTAAATCAAGTGTAATTAATTTTGCTTCTAATTGCTTTAAACTTGCTTTTGGGTAAACTGATGAATCTAAATTTGATGCATTAAATACTGAAACTTTTTTCATTTTATTGGTTTTTTTGGTTTTTGGCAAAATTGCCGGTTGTTGTTTTGCGGTTTGAAATTGCTTTGGTGCTCTTTCCTCAGTCGGTCGGGTTAGTTGCCAAATATATCTCCCCGCTAACAACAAAACAAAGATCGGATAAATTTCTAACTCACCAAACTTTTTTGCATAAAATGCAAATTTATTTTAGTTATCAGGTTAAAAAAAGGGGAAAATTGGTTACTAATAGGGCGTTTACGTGCGTGACTTTCACCAATTAATCCCTTTAAATACTAAACTTCTTCGTTTAAATATGCGGTTATTTGTTCAATTGCTTCATCAAACCCCTTACAAATTACGGCATAATAACCACGTTGGTTTAACTTTTCAATCCAAACCTTTTGCTCTTTGGTTGCATAACTTTTTTTGTCTGCCTTTAACTCAATAAACATACCGTTGTGGTTGTTTGTTGGGTGCATAAGTTGCAAGTCCGGCACACCTTTAACATACCCACTTGCCTTCATTTTTTTGGCAACACTTAACGTTGTCCGCATACCACCGGCACTTGCACAATATAGCATTTCCGGAAAATTTAATTTAATCCACTTAACAACTGCAATTTGAACGTGTAACTCCCTTTGTGCCATATTATATTATTACAATGCTTTCCAAATCTACTTTTTTTTCTGCTAAATCTTTCAACGTTAGTTTTATTAATTCAATTTCTAAATTTACTTTATTATCATCAACACCCATTGTGGCTTGTAATGCGTTACGCAAACGGCCACGCCCATTTTTCTTTTGTTCTTTTTTTTGTGCAATTTGTTTTTTAATTTCATTAATAACCTTTGCATCATTAAATAACAATTTTTGTTTTTCCAATTCCTTGTAAACAATGCCACCAAAATTTTGTATTTGACCAAATTGTCCCGTTTCAATAAATCGTTGGTATGGTTTTAATAATTGGTCTTGTAAAAACTTATTGTGTAAACGCTTTTTTTCTGCATCACTAATTTCCGGTTTTACAAATTCTTTTTTTGGTTTTGGCGGTTTAATATGTTGTGGTGTTTGCCTTCCCCATTGGTCATTTCCAAACTTGCGGTTTTTTGCAACTTCTATTTTTGCCCAATTAAGAAAATGCGACTTTGTTTCTTTTATACTTTTAAACGCATCATCTTTTAATTGTTGCTCATCAATAAATTGTTTTAACAAGGTGTTTACCCAATGCAAACTCAATTGCAAGTAACGGGCACAATGTTCCAACCAAATTGATTCGTTTTTAAGATCCTCAACATTAATACAAACCGCACCACTTGTAATATCATTAATTTTCTTTTTTTCGTTAATACCTAAATTTTCATCATTTAAAACCTTATTAATAATATTCTTTTTAAGTGTTTTATTCTCTGTTATGTTCTTTGTTTTATTATCCTTTAATTTTTCTTTAACTCTGCTTTTATCTTTTTTTAAACCCATACTTTTAAATTTCTTTGAGTCTGCCTTTAAAACTCGGGTGCGACCATCAAAGGATATTTGCTTAACTAACCCCATTTGTTTTAAACGTGAAATGCTTGTTGAAATGGTTGTTGTGGTTACCGCTAAAAACTCGGCAAAATAATCATTAGATGCGAAACAACCTTTTTCGTTGTCTAAACTATGTATTTCAACTAATAATATTTTTTCCGTCCACGTTAAATCTTTGTTTAGGTAAATGGCACGTGGTATCCATATTCCTAAAAATTGGCGTTTGTTTTTATTTTCCATTGGTTATTTGGCTTTTAACATACCTAAATAATACTTCATAAATCGATCGTATTCTAATTGGTATATTGGTTTTAATTTGTAACTAACATATTCATTATAATTTTGAATATACATATTTACATCGGGATACATTTTCTCTAACTTTTTAATTGTTAAATTATGTGCCGTTGTCTGTTGTTTTATTTCTTTAATTGTCATATTAAAATGGTAAACCATCACCACTTTGGCTTTCGCCAAACCCTTGTTGGCTTTGTGGTGCTTGTTGTGCCGGTTGTTCTTTTGGCACAAATGTATTTAATTGTAAATAATGCGTTAGGCCATTGTCGGCCTTGTTCATACGTTCTTTCAAATCCAATGTAACTTTCCCGTTACTGTTTGCGTGTTTAATAAGTTGGTCGGCAAACTCACTTACGTTTGGTATTTCTATTTTAATAATTGAGCCACCGTTATCAAATTGCTTTTCACGTATAAATACGCCATTAATAAATGTTTTATTATCCATAATTTTCTTCGTTTTTATTTGTTATTACTTTGTTTTCTATATTATACCGTGTTTCAAATATTTTGTTAATTGTTGGCACGGTTAAATTAAAATGTAAACTCGCTTTACTTATTGCATTTCCACTTACAATAATCCAATTTAGAATTTCATCTTTTTCTTTTTCACTTAATTGTGCAAACGGTTTTTTACTTGTTGCCCTTTTGTTTCCCATTTACAATATTTTCAATTTCGTTTAACTCTTTGTCGGTTAATTTGCAAATTGTTTTTAAATGCTCTAACCTAAATTTTGTTGGGTTTTCACAATACGTTTTAATCGTGGGTTGGGATAAACCCAATTTAGTTCCCAACTCCCGTTTACTTATCCCGTAAAAACGTAACGTTGCTTTAAAATTATTATCATTTTCCATAAATTATTTTTTACTGTTATTATTAAAAACGCCTTTACGGCACATATCTTTAAATTGCTCACGGCAATCCTTGTGGTTTTGGTTTTCCTTGCACCACGCAAGTAATGCGTCCATTTCACTTTTACGCATTGTGTTTAACTTTTCAATTGTAATACTTTGATCGTTGCCGTCCATAATACTACCCATAACCATACTCTCAACAAATGCCATATAACCAAATGCGTTTGTTTCACTTACTATTGGATCTTCCGGCTCACCGTCTAATATTTCATCTAACCAATCAGACATTTATTTTTTCTTTTTTGCTTTTGGTTTCTTTTTTGCTTTGGCTTTTGGTTTTGCTTTTGGTGTTTGCTTTTCACCTAATACATATTTATTTAAATCATCTAACTTGCCGTCTTGTATATCTTTTAAAAACTGCATACGTTCTTTGTATTTATTATCAATAACACCCTCCTCGTGTTTTAAATAAATACTTTTAAAATTTGCATCAATATTTGGATCGTCTTTTACTAATTTATTAATTAGGTTTTTTTCAAACTTTGTGCGTTCTGCGTTTTTGTAACTAAACAAACGGGTTGCTCTAATAAAACCCGCCATATAACCCATCAAGGCCAAAAAGAATGTGCCAAAAACAATGGCAATAATAATAAGTGTTTTAATCATAATTTTAATTTTTAATGTCTTTAATAACTTCCTCCGGTGTTTCTTCATTACCATTACGTTTAAAATCATCGGCCTCAACTTCACTATAAACTCCCAAACTATAAAAATTTGTAATTTGCAAAACGGCACGTGCTTTTGAACGTTTTTCGGCCATTTCTAAATAATAAGTTGATTGACAATTTTTAGGTTGTGCGGTTGCATACGTTTCAATGTAAACGTTGGCCGGTGATGTGGCAATACATTTAACGGCACAAAAGTCACGCTCACACGTAACAATTTCGTATTTAAGTTGCAACCCGTCTTTTGCCATTATTTTTTCAATGCCGGTGCGTGTTACAATAACAAAACCAAACGTTTTGTGCTTAAATATATCCTCTTTATTTAATTCATAATGAACAAATAACTCCTTTAACCTTTCACGGTTAGTTTTTTGGTTTGTGGTTTTTTCAACCTCGTGTTTTTTTTCCATAATAGTATGTTTGTTTTAAAGTGTAAATGTAATAAATATTTGTATTGTGTGCAATTAATTTGTAGCATTTAAGGCATTACCCGCATAACGTGGTCGGCTATCTGCATCAATAAGGCCTTTGGCTTTTACACGCAAACCCTTTACAAGATCGCCACGCTTTATATTGCTAACACATTTTTGCCATTGTGCCCAATTGCGAAACGTTGTATCAACACAACATTTATAACTCCGCTCACCGTCTGTAAAAAATAAATAATACATTATTCCGCCAAACCGGCTTTGCACTTGTTTTTTGTTTTTAAACTCGAATGTTTTTTCCATAATAATTGTTTGTTTTAAATTTATAATACGTTCCAAAATAGAACTTTTGTTTTTGGGTTTTTGTTTTCCTGATGCACCATACAATACTCAAACGCCTTTAAATCATAATTTGGCATTGATGGAAACGGTGCTTTGTATTTACTAACCTTATCAAATGTTTTATGGTATTTTAAAATGTTTAAACGTTGAATTTTGTTAAACGTGTTGATATCTAAACTTTCATTTTTAAATCTGTAATATGTGTTTGTGAAATTTGTGCCCTTATATTCTGCTCCAACTTGCACACCATACACGTTTGCACTTGTTGTGCCCATAACAATACTTTCGGCCAATAAACCACTCCCAACGGCACACCATACTTCATCAAATTTAAACTCCATTATTTTTTCCACGTGCATCATACGTTGTGCCAATAAAACACGATTGCGATCTGTTTTTGCACCCCAATTAATTTTGGTTGCACCACTTGCATTGCAATAATCACGTGCACGTTTTTCCACCACACTTAAATAACCGTGTGCCACTTCAATAACCTTTGCACCTAACTCAATACAACGCAATGTGTTTACGTGTTGCACCTTACGTTTGGCACAAAATATTGTTGCTTTTTTACCAATGCTTTTACAATAACTTGCCAATGCAATTTGAAAACCACCGTAAACCGGTGTCGCATAAACATACTCGTTTGCATCGCCAATAATGTGTGGCATTAACACACTTTTTGTGCCACCGGCCAACATATCATCACGCAATACATAAATATTATTTCCTAACGGTTCAACTACCATAATTAAACTTTTTTAAATATTAACACGTTTTCGTGCACTTTAGTTAATTTTTTACCGGCCTCAAATATTTTACCGGCACGTAACATTGCAGTCCCTAACGGTTGCAATAATATCCCCTCATTATACAATGGGCAACCCGCATCAATAAATGCTTGTTTGGTATGGCTAACAAAGTCACGATAAAAACCTTTTTTATCACGTATATCACCCACCACAAAACACGCATACGCATCAACCTTTAATAACGCACACGCCTTTTTAATAATGCTTTTGTATGCAACCATAAATGTATCATAATCCATATTTGAAACATCACCCTCCAAATCGCTATATACTTCCAAATCTGCGTATGGCGGACAACTAAAAACAAAATCAAATTGGGCGTTAAAGTTATTTAAAACAACATCACTATCGCCCACATACCAATTTGGTTGGTTATCTACTTTTAAAAGGTCTAACGCTTGTTCACGGTTACTGTCAATTTGTTCTTGCCTAATATCAATGCCGGTATATTTAAACCCTAAATAATTTGCAATAATACCACGCACACTCCCACCGGCAAACGGGTCAAGTATTGCACCGCCTTCGGGACAATACCAATGGTAAAGTAACTCGCACAATGCGGGATCAAAAATACTAACACCCGTCATTGGTTTTCGGCCATATTTATTTAAACCGTTTTCATCCAAATCACCGCCAAACTCGGCATTACACTTTGCATCACGGCCAACCTCACTTTTAATGCCTAACGCTTTCCACATTCTTTTACGTTTTTGCCAACTACCATTTTTTGTATCTAATACGCTAAATGGCGGTTCTAAAAACTTATCACGCAACAATGGGTTCTTCACCACTACATTGCCAAATATATCAAACTGATCCATTTTACTTAACTGTTATGCGTATTGTGTTGTGCCAATTGTCTTTGGTGTGCACACACGTTATGCCGGTTGGTAATTCTATTTCTTGCTCAATTGTATAACGGCCAATGTTATTAATGTAACATTTAATGCGGTTATATAAATAATGTAAATAATTCATAATAATAATTTTTTGGTTTATACTGTTATTGGTTTTTGCCATTGTTTACCGTGTATATTGCTTTGGTAAACACCTTTATTTGGTGCGTTGTAAATATCTTTCCAAACCGCTTTTACATCAACTTGCGAAACGCAATCCAATATATGTTTGTCAATATCCTCACAACACATTTCATAAACGTATGGTGCACGGTCTTCCTTGTAACTAACACATTCATCGGTTAAGTTTAAAATCATATAAAACTCACGTGTTGGATCAATCCCTAATATTTGGGCACTTACAATGCCGTTGCTCCATTCTGTATTAACGGTGTTGTCTTTATACCATACAACCATTCCCGTTTTTAATTTACCTTTTTTTGCCATTTTAGTTTGTTTTAAAATAGGCGGGTATCTCAACCCGCCCGTTATTATTTTATTAATTATAATTGGTATTCACTTGTGTATGTCGGTGCATCATACTTTGCACATATTTGTTGTATTTCGTATGCAAAATCGCTCCCGCAACTATTTACACTTTTAGAAAAAAGTAAATAACCGTAGTAACCGTCTTTGCGTAAACCTAATTTTTTTGCAATACGCCACATTTTGTTTGGCAACTTAACGCCAACCCAATTTGCATCTTGTGCGTTGTGTGTTTCTTCCCAATCACTCGCCAATGTGTTTAACTCACTTTGCAATTCTTCTAAAACTTCAATTGTTTTGTCTTGCTTTTTATTTGGCTTTTTGCCTTTTAATATATCAATTAATTTATTGGTTAGTTCCGGCGTCATAAATTCAAACGTAAATGTTTCATCACTATTTAACCACGTTTTTAATTCACGTTTTACTCTTTTTAATGTGCGGTTTGTTTTTGTTCTATCTAATTTGATAAATTTATTTGTTTGCGGTGATATTAACGCAACAAAATGTGTTTCAATTCCTATGCTTACAATTACGTTTCCAATTTGTAATGAGGTGTTTGGTTTTAAATTATTCATTTTTCGGTTTTTTTGGTTTTGCTTGTTGCTTTGTGCATCAAACTTGTGGTAAAAGTAAAACAATTTTTTATTGTGTGCAACTATTTTTTAATAAATATGCAAAAAAAATGTGTTTATATGGGTAAACTAACGTATTAAATTGTGTGAAAATTGGCATATTAACCCCTCTTTTTCGCACCAAATAAACGCCTCACACGCTTGAACTGCACCTTTAAAACCCTTTAAATTGTGCCACGCATCTGTCCCGCTTAACGATCGCATATACCTAACCGTTACGCCTTTATGTTCTTGCGTAGACATATATTTTATTTCCTTTTTATGGTGTAAATGGCCAATATGTATTTCCCTAAATTGTGTTTGTGCCCATAATCTTGGCTCTTCCGTTGCAACTAACAATGGTAAATCGGCCACTTTTTCATTATTACCGTGCGTGTAACTAATTAAGCAATTGCCAAACTTGTAATGTTTACGTGGTGTTGGTTGGTTGTTTACCTTAACATTATCATTGTTATTATACCAACACTCTAAAACATCACCAACGTAAAAACTACGTTCCCAATCGTGGTTTCCTTGCACCACAACAACATCAACCGGTGCAACTTGTGATAATAAGTCAATGCCATCAATTAATAGTTCCCGACCGGCCTTAAATGTTTTTTGCCACCTAACGTCTTCATCTTGCCACGTTCCATTACTTGTTTCGTTACGCCTTGTGTCTGAATTAAAAAAGTCATTTCCAACGGGAAAAACAACCCGTTTAATGTTGTAACCCTTTGAACGTGTAATAATGGCGGAAATGGCCGTTAAAAACCGTTTACGGGCAATTTTAGTATCGTAGTTGTCCCCCGTTTCCAATCCCCAACATAATTTACCGAAATGCAAGTCAAAAATATTAACCTCCAATAATTGGCCGTGTTCTATTTTTTCGTATTTAATTGGCTTGTATTGTGGTGCAAACTTTTTTGCCTCTTGCATTAAATTATCACGCAGTTTTTTAAAGTTAAAAACGTTTGTGTGCTTTTTTAACCACGCTTTAATTTGAAACAACGGCTCAACAATTATTTGGCCATCTACATTTGAGCCAACTTCCCATTTGTTTACAACATACCTATCAACCTCCCAAACATCAACATCAATTTTGCATTCCTTTATTAAATCATCAATTGTTTTAATACGGCTTGACCGTTTGCTTGTTAGTGTTGCACCTTGTTTGTTTTTATCAAGTGTTATTTCATTACCCGCATTTGCACTTTTTACGATTAACTCTAAATAATGTTTTTGGATATGTTTTGGGTGTTGGCGTAATTGCGTTATTAAAGGTTGTAAACTTTCCTCCCAATGTGGCCGAAACTGTTTGTATTGCTTTTTCAAAACAACCAACGTTTAATTATACCACGCAAACCAAAATAACCGGCAACCAATAACAATATTGTCCACAACCAATTGTTAAGTGACTTTGTTAATGGCGGTTTTTGCACTACTATTTTTTCAACCGGTATTTCCTTTTCAACATATATTGTATCACCAATGCAATCCGCAGTTATATAAACCAAACTATCTTTGCGGATATACTTTATTTTTACTTTTTCACGTTCTAATATTACCGTGTCGGGCGTTAAAAAATCGGTGTTAAATACAAAAGTTGTATCAACTTGAACAGTTGGGATCGTAATTGTTTCCATTAACCTTATTGTATCCGGTGTTTGAATAAGTTCCGGAAATTTTTTAGTTAAAACAATTATTTTTTCTTCTGCTCGTTCTTTATTACACTCATACCGTTTTAACGGTGATTTTAACGCACAACAACCCGCAAATAAAACAACAGTAAAAAAGTAAAAAAAAAGTTTATTTATTGCATTCACCACATTGTTTACCACTTGGCCGTTTAGTTTCCCCGTATATATAACCAATCACAAATGGTGATAATGAAACAAAATATGCGGAGAAATTACCCATATCCGTTCCATTTTTAATGCCTATATAACCAAACACCACCCACGCAATTGTGATCACAACTGTCATTAACGCCCTTTTGCTTTTAAATACTGCAAACACGTTATTTACTAAATCAAGGATATTTGTAAATATCCCAACTAATTTATTTAATATATTTTTCAACATAATTATCGTTTTTAAAATTTATATTTTTCATTTTTAATCCTATTTGGCAACCAAAATCGGGCACATTAAAACTCGGACAGGCCTTTGCACTAAATTGATTGTGTCCCGCAATTTGTATATCGGGGTGTCTTAATATTTCGTGTTTAATGTATATTTCTAAAGTTTCTATTTGCTCCGGTGTCATTGTGTTTTTTGCGTTTTTATCCTTATCAACGCCACCAATATAACATACGTGTTTGGATACTGAATTTTGTCCCCTAACACCCCACGTCATTTCAGAACTTTCAATAAAATTATCATACGGGTTTGTGCCTTTTGCAAAATGTATGTTATGCAATGCACCATCTAACGTTATTATATCACTATAACCGGCACGTGACCAACCACGCCCACTTTTACTCGTGTGCCATTTAACTATGGTTTCCGGCCTTATATCAACGCCTTCATAAGTTGCCGAGCAATGTATAACCAAATATTTATATGGTTTTGCCATATTGCAATATTAGGTAAACCGCTTGTAATACTATCGCAATAAATGGTTATCGGCCTTGTCCCTTGTAACGTTTTTTGTAGTTTTTAGACGTTTTTGATTGTGATGTTTTGCTTTTGGCGTGTATGCCTTTGCGGGTTTTTTTAGGTGTTGCAACGTGTGTTACTGTATTACGCTTTGCCATTTTTATTCCAATCTCTAATTTCTTTTGCCACACGTAAAGTTGTCCAAACTATGGCAACAAAGTATGATAATAACTTTAAAGCAACCTCAACGTCTGTTAAAGATAATCCAATTGCCATTGTGTTTATTGCTAATGTTTGCGGACAAACCCTACTGCATATCTCTAACATTTTTTCCATTTTAATTTTCTATTAATATTTGTGCGTGATACGTTATTGCATTTGCCGTAGATGTTTGTATTAACGGTATTAAAATATCACCCTTTGTTACTGCATAACTACCGGCAACCTCAAAACAATTGTAACCCTTTGTGGCCGTAACGGTTGCCGTGCATAATAATTCAATTTTATTTGGATCGGTTGGTGTGCAATCCGGTGTTGTTACGCCTATATGTAAAGCCACATCGCCCGTTGCTAACGCATTAAATCCACCACTAAACAAAACAACGTTGCTATCTTTTGCAACTGTTATTTCTGATGCAGTTAATATAACATCGGTCGGTATTGGTGTTATTGGGAAAGTTGATACGCCTAAATCCGTTCCGTGATAAAAATCTGAGTAACGTATTTCCTTGCAACCCAATTGCCTTGCAAATAAATTACTAAAACTTGGAGGCGGTGCTTTTGATTTGGATGCTTTGGGAGCCGGTGTTTCCACGCAACCACGAAAACTTTGTTGTAAATAATCTTTTGATGCACCACCCGAATCATCAACCCACGCAATTTGTCCCGATGCGTTTTTCGTTAAACGTGTTGAGTTACTTGCACCCGTAAACCCTTTTGGCACGTGCAATTGTGAATCATTTAAATCTTTGTGTAAATTACTCATTATATTTGTTTTTATATGTGAATTTAATTACCATTTCCGTTCCCTTGCCATCTGTTTGTGTTACATACAACACACCGTTTTCGTGCAATTCCTCCATTTCTTTTTTGGTAAAATTATATTCGTGATCAAAATCTATTTCGTTTTTTGGTTTGTCTTTATCTTCAAATAAATTAATGCAAACCGCAACCCGTTGTGATAGGTTTGGAAATTCACTTGTTGTTACATTATCCTCAATGCAACGTGAAACAAATTTATCACGTGATTCGTCCTTATTTGGTTTTGGTAATGGCATAATTAATATATTATCATTCCGTGTGCTTTTGTAACGTTGTTTGTGCTACGTCCACACGTTTTATCTACGTCCGTATTGTTTTTGTATTCCGGAAATTCTGATGCGTTATCATCTAAAAATTGCACCAACTGTTTTAACATAACATTTCCACGTCTGTATGTATCTTGTTTATATACGTTTAATTCTTTTGGCGTTACAACTTTACTAAAATCAGGTATTGCACTAACAATACCACTTGAAGTTGAATTGTCTTGTATTTCATTTATTACCTCAAAACGCACAAACCACGCAAACGTTGGTATTAACCATTGTGCCATAAAATTATCTTCTGCGGTTGTTCCCGTTCCACCGGTGTCATAAGTTTCTTTTAAATGCAAATAAAACTCATCACCCAATGGCAATTTTAAATGTGCCAACTCGGACATTTGTATTAAATTATTGCTAATTAATGTTGTATCGGTGTTTTGGTTTGTAAATGCGTATTCAATTACCTGACTTGCAGTAATTAAAGGATCATAACCAATGTAATTATTTATTATTGCCATATTTATTCAGTTTTTTCGTTTTTACCTAACATACGATCGCCATATTCAGTTGCCTCAAAACCTAATAACTCACGTTGTTCATTAATTGTTAAAACTTGGTTTGGCACAATATCACTAATAAAACTAACCGGAGGCTCATATACTATTTGAAAATCATCAATATTTAAGTTGGTTTGTTCCTTTAACACTTGTTGTATTTTATTAAACAACAATTCTTCTACGTCTTTAATAATTGTGCCCATAACCATCTCCCACGCAATACGTATTTCATTACCCGTGTTGCTCATTTTACCCGCACTAACAATACCACTCATTGCCGGTTGCCAACGGTGCGATGTAATAATATTTTGGCTTGTTAAACGTTGCAACTCCATAAATGAGCCATCACTATTGTCGCTTAATACGGTAACATTTGCGGGTGATGTATCACCGTTTTTAACTAAAAATAATATTTTACTATTGTTACCCTTACCCGTCCAACGCTTTTGTGCGTCTTTAACTAATTGCTCGGCTTCTTCTTCGCCCATATCACCATTAATTTCAACAATGGCACTTGGCGTAAAATTGTTTTTAAATTTACTATGGTTATACGATTGTAATTCCCAATCTATGGCCAACCATTCTAACGAGGCCACAAAATCAGGTAAACCGTAATAATTAAAAGTTGGCTCATAATCTTTAAAATGTATAATTGCGGTTTTCTTTTCAAACTTTGGGTAAACCGGCACAACAACCGTATCCTCTTTTGAACTGTTATATTTTGCCCAATTTGGGTGTATATAAACGTGTTGTTGGTTTTTACTAATACGACATTTAGTTGCATCAATGTGGTATAAATTAACACCCGCATCGTGTTGAACAACTTGCAAATATGCGTTACCAAACGAATAATAATCGTCCATTAAACGCCCGTAAACTTCACGCATTGAATCGCCCGTATTTACGTCATCAATAAACCTTTGCACAAACGGATCTTCTGATGCAAATTGTTTACCAATTGACAATATTTTCTTTTGCCCTAATATTGCACGGTGCGTTGGTGATTGCCTTTTTATTTCTGCTAAAAATTGCGGAAACAAATTATCATCGCCAAATGGTATAAATGGCGTTCTAATATTTTTTAAATCTACGTTTTCACGTATTTTTTCGGGCACACCAATATTAAAAATATCAAATTTGGTAAACCCCAACTTTTTACCAACGCTTTTAATCGTTTGCGTTGTCGTTTTCTTTCGTGCCATCGTTTACCGGTTTTTTAGGTTCTTTCAATTCTGTTACTTGCCTATATCCATTTTTATACAACTGTTTTAACTGCTCTTGTGTAACATTACGTGTTACATATTTAACACCATTATATCTAAATGAAGTTGCCTTTGCTACCGGTTTTTTCAATTTATACTTTGCCATATCAAATTATTTTTTATTTGTTGTAAAAATACAACATTTTTTAAACAAAAACGGGAGATATCCGTATTGAATATCCCCCGTCAAATTGTGGGTAAACTTAAAAAAACATTTACCAAATATTTAATTAAGGAGTTACGGGTATTGTTCCCGTAAATTCTCTTGGATATTCACCTTGTTGTGTTGTCAAAGTAATTTGCGTTCCGTTTGCGTCTTGTAACGCAATACCCGTTGTTTGCTCACCACTTGTAAACTCCATATATGCAGTTTCTTCAAATATTTCGTCCCAACCTAAAACAAATTTATATGTTTCAGCCGGTGATGCACAATCGTCCGCATAAGTTTCAACAATTGCAGTAATACCACAACTTGTTACAAGTTCCATTAAATCGTGATTAACTTCACACGTTACCTTTGGTATGTAAAATTCCAAAGAAATTTCAATAAGTGTTGAACCATTTTCACGTGTTGCACTTGCAGTAAAACCCGCAGTCCCTCTATCAAATTCCCATTTGTAGAAAATGTCCGATGCGTCTACCATTGCAACGGCATTATATGCGTGTAAACACCCCGTATCTTCCGGTGTGAACGCATCAATTTGATCCGTATTTGCTAAATGTATTGCTTTTAAACCGCCTCGTCTGTTCCTGTCGCAACAAACGACCGTATGTCCTGATGTAATTGCCATATCTAATCTTTTTTATTTATTAATAACCTATTTGTGTCAATGAATCGTGTAAAAACTGAACACCCAACTTGAAGTATGATCTTACGTAAACTTTTTCAGTTAAATCATCGTAAAACATTTTCATTTCACCTTCAAAATCGTTTGTGTCTGTTCCAACTGCTAAATTTTGTTTTGCAGTAAATACACCACAATTATCATCACTTACACTTAATTGTGAAATTGCAGTATCCCAATCATACATTGGTATTACTTCAATACCTCTAAAGTATAATTTTAAACTACCATCAACCATTTGAGAAAAACCTTCTGCGTTTCCTAAATCTTCTAATTTACCCATATAACCTTGATAAATTGATCTTGTTACATAAAACGCCTTTTCGTTATTTGGCACACCGTGTAATGCACTTGGTGCATCGTTGTATAAACCACGTAACGCATCTAAACACGCATCATCAGTTAATGCACCGTCTGCAATTGCCGTTTTTCTATTGTTAATTACTGAATCCGCTTTTAATAGTTTCCACCAACCATCAGTTTGGTCATAACAAGTTGAGTGATCACCACTTGCACTTGTATCACCCCACCACGCAATTCTCACAACATCACTTGATATTCCGTTTCTAACGTTTGCCAATACTGTGTCCATTAATTGTGTGCCTTCAAGGTTGAAAACATTAATACCATTTTTAAAACTTTCTTCAATATAAGTTCCAAAAAATTCCTTTTGACATTGGGAAACCGCTACACGCATTCTTCCCGCCTCAATTACTTTATCATTTACATTAAAATCACCACTTTCTGCGTCATTACAACCCGTGTATTTTTTTACAATACAAGATAATGAATCCGCAGTATAAAGGTTCATTTTGTGTTTTACGTTAGGTATTACCCTAAATTGAAATAGATCCGAATCTCTAAAAATCGGCTCTAAAAATAACTCGCTAAATTGTGCACCGCTATACGTTGCCGAGATATTGTCTAATGCTACATTTGCCATAACTTTACTTTTTTATTATTATTAATTATTTACTTCTTTTTATTGCCTTAACCATTGCATTAAAAAACGCCATATTAGGATCAACCGTTGCCTCACCTAACGTTGGGTCTGCATCTGCTTTAACATCAGTTTTAACCGCTTTTAGTTTTGCAATTTCGTTTGACTTGTTCTCTAATTCAATATTTTTATTTTCAATTTCCTTTTGTGCGTTTTCAATTTCCGCATCTTTAAGGCCAATTGCTTCTTCAATTTTATGAACTGCGTCCTCAAGGTTTTTCACTTGGTCTTTTAATTCTTCATAAGTTTTTGCCCAATCTGTTTCTTCGGCTAAACTTTCCTCGTGCCCTTCTTCGTGTTCATTTGTAGGTGTTACACCTAACATTGATTTAATTTTACCAATTAACGTTGCGTCGTTTGTTGGTGCGTTGTCTTTATTTTCAACAACTTCTTTTGCAGTATTTTCCGCCATAACTTTTGTGTTTTGATTATTGATTACTAAATTAATTTTATCGCTTGTAATATTGTTAAACATTGAAACATCATAATTGTTTTCAATTTTTAACGGCTCAGTAATGCCATTAATTAAACCCAACTCCAATGTTTCTTTTGAATTAAACCACGATTCAACGTCCATTAAACTTATGTAATGGTTTGCATCGTGTTTACTTTTACTTGCATATATTTCCGCAATTTCATTCCTTATTTTATCAAGTATGTTTGCAGTTTTACGCAACTCGTTAGCATCACCACCGGTTTGTGCAAATGGGTTATGGATCATAAATAATGAATTTTCCGCCATTTCTATTTTATCACCCGCCATTGCAATAACACTTGCAATTGATGCACATATCCCCTCAACTTTTGTTGTAACTGTTTTGGTGTGGTTTTTTAACGCATTGTAAATTGCTAAACCATCAAAAACACTACCGCCCAAACTATTAATGTGAACGTTAATATTTTTGTTTTTTAAATCTTGTAAATCTTCAATGAAATTTTTTGCGTTGGTATCATAACCACCCACCTCGCTATAAATAAAAATATCTGCGGTTTCGCTCTTGGCGTTATTTTGTATGTCATACCAATTCATATTCGCAAAAATAAAAACAATAAAAAAATTGTTTACGAAATAAATGGAAATTAGATTTTGGCTTTTTTGTTTCGCTTTTGGTTTTTTAATTTAAGTTTATACTCGCCAACAATATTTTGTGTGCGTGAAAACTTTGGTCGGTATTTATAGACAATGCCTTGTATTTGTCTATCGCTTAAATTGTATTTAATAGATAAGTCCATAAACGTATGTGTGACGTGGCCTTCGTTTTTCCTTAACAAAACATCAAAATCATAAATAATTAAATAGTTACGCACACGTGTTGGCTCACATAAACCCTTTTCCACTAAATGATAAACAACGTCTTTTGGTGTTGCAAACTCGCCAAAACGTGTTTCCACTTCACTCCACATTATGTCAATGAAATCAATAACGTAATTTATGTTGTTTGGTTTTGCCATATTTTATTTATGTCGGCCATATACGTTACCATTTTTTGTGCACAACCACCACAACCAAATAAATTTGGTGATGCTTTTGGATCAACGTATTTTTTAAAATATGCAAACAATTCTAATCCCGTTTTTTGTGGCACTTTCCAACGCCCACGTGCGTCCCGATGTTTTTTAAACAATAACATCAAACGTTGTATTTCTTCTTTATCCTCCCCGCTTATTGTATTTGCAATTTCTGTTTTTTTATCAGCCATTTTATCAATAATACTTTTTTTCGCTATTGGTAACGTCATAATATACAAATTATTTTTAACAAATGTATGTTAATTTTACCACTTACCCAACGGACATTTGCCATCAAATTCTGCCGTTACACTTGTTTTGGCATTTAATAAGCATTTGCAAACGCTACAACTATCATAATTAAATAACCATAAAAATTTATTTGAACGTTTGTCACATTTACGGCATATTGCTAACCGCTTTTTTTTAATTTCTTTACTAACTGTAAACATAATTTAAAATTTAAAATGTTATTCTACTTTCAATATTCCTAACCGTTTTTTGGCTTTGTGTAACATCGGCCTCAACTAATATTACTTGTTGGTCTGCATTTTGTGTTGCTATTGCTTCCGCCAATGCGTTATCACTTTCCAATACATCGGTGTTAAACACTAACCCACCATCGGCAAATTTACGGCCACCTCCGGCAACATTCATTTGTGATAACATTGGTTTAAACATTGCCGTTGAACGTTTATTAATAACGGCCTCACCGCCTTCCAATTCAACCACACGGCCACCAACTGCAAATTTTTCTCCGCCTTGTGCGTGTGATCGACCTTGCACCATACCGCCTTGTTTGAAAAAGTTGTTGTCCATTATACCACCCAACTCGGCCGTTGGCGGTTTTTGTGCTTTTATCATTGCGAGTTGTATTCCGGTTGTTGCTACTGTCCCCGCAATTAATATTGCTTTAATAATTGCATCGGCAATAACGTTACCACTTGCCTCACCCGCTAAAATATTCATTACGGCTTGTGCACCTGACATCAACGCTTGAGCAACGGCTAAATTTTGATCTTTTTTAAATTGCTCAATTTTTAATTTTAACATTGCGTCATCGTGCTTTGTTTCAATGTCTTCAATTTTTTGTGCCTTTTCTTCTTCCGTCATCATTTCGGCCTCCGCACTATTTTCAAATTCTTCCACCTCTTTTTTCTTGGCATCTGTCATTGTTGCCAAACGGCTTTGCAACCTTTGTTGTTGCAATTGATTCATTGCATCTAAACTCGCATTAACTTCATTAAACGTGGTGTTTATTGTATTGACTAAATCTTGGCCGGTAAATGGCTCACCGGTTTCGGGATCGCTCCCCCACAATGCGTCTTGTAAAAAACCACCACTTTTTTCATCATCACCGTCTTTTTTACCAAATTCATCAAGTTTACCCTCCAATACTTCAACATCTTCAATTAACCCTTTTATATTATCTAAAGTTGCTTTAGTTGTGTCATCACTTGCTTGTGCGGTTTTTAATGCTAAATCTAATTCCGCTTTTGCAATTCTTAATGCTAATTTTAATCTTTCCTCCGCATATAATTTATAATCATCTTCAAGTTTAACAAATAATTTTAATTGGTCTTTATCTGCATCAATTTGTTCACGTGTTTTTGCAATTGATTTTTCTAAATCCCTTGCCCTTTTGTTTGTGCCTTCTGCAATTTTATCGTTTTCCTTATTTATTTTTTCATCAACTTTTAACAACGCATTTTTTGCCACAATAACTTTATTGGTTGCCGTTTGTATTTTATTGGCGGTATCATTTTCAATTTCTGCAATACGTGCGTTACGTTCTTCAACTGACATTTCTTTGGCTTCTTCTGATAATAAAAATTGTGCAACACGTTGTTCGCCCAATACCACCTCATCTTGTAACGCTTTTGTTGCATCACGCACACTATCTTTCAATAAACCGTATGCCGTTGTTTGGCTTTTTAAACTATTATTATTGTTCTTTGTTGTAACATTTAATTTTGATAATAAAACTTCTTGTTTACTATACAACTCGTTTATTTGTGTTGTAATGGCATCATTTTTTAATTGAATAAAGTTGTATGAATTTTGTGCATTTGTATTGTCTTCAGTTGCTTGTCTAACATTTGATGCACTTTGCACAACCGCAGAAGAAGTGGCATCAATACCCTTTATATTAATACCAAACATTGCGTCATCGCCATCTAATACGGCATCTTCTAAATTGGTTTTAATTGTTTCGGTTTGTATTGCGGTGTTTTTCCATTCACGGTTTTGATTAACAACGCTTTCGCTAATAAAATTGCTAAGAGCCAAATTATCACTTTGTAATGATGCTTGGTCTTCATAACTCTGAATCATTTGTTGGTTTCTCTTTTCGGTTTTAGTTAGTATATCAAATGAGCCATCGCCTAACACTTGGTTGTCTTCAATTAATTGTTCATTACTACGCAAATTGTTATCAATACGTGTTTGATTAATTTTATCATAACGTTCTGTTGCATCGTTTAATCGTTGTTGTGAGTTTTCGGCTTTTTCCTTTTTTTCATTTAATTCATCTTCTAACGCCAATTGTTGTTTAATTAACTCAGTAACTTGCGACTCGGTTGATTGTAAAATTATTTTTCTTTTAATTGCATCAACCGCACTATCGTATGCAACCTCAAGGTCTTTGGCTAATTTTGCCTCATCTGTTAAATTAGTTAAATTTGTTCCGGCCAATTTGTTAAATTCTTCCAACGCATTTTTTCTTTCATCTAAAGTTTTATTTCCGTTTTGTATTTCTTTTGTTAATGCTTTTAAACGGGATATTTCATTGGCTTGATCTTCTTTTGCCTTTTTCTTTATTTTTTCAATTTCAGTTAATTCCTCAACTTGACTTTCCAACTCTGCGTTTAAATCTGTTGTTTCATCTGATGCTTCACTTGAGCTAAACGCCCAATCTGCTAAAAACCCAATACCCAACGCCAAACCACTAACCAATAAACCAATTGGGTTTGCTTTAATTGCGGTATTAAACGCCCTTGTGGCAATGGTTGCACCTACGGTTGCCACTCTGTATGCAACTTGAGCAATACGTGATGCATTTAATGCGGTTGTGAAACCAACTTGTCTTGCGGTTGCAAGTGTTGTAACGGTAACGTATGTTCCAACGGCAATGGCTATTTTACCGAAATTTTCTACGGCTATACTTAACACGTTAAATAATGCACTAATTGTATCAACAATCAATGTTATTGCGGGTTCTAACCTATCAATTAACTCGATCATAAAACCTTCCGCACTACTTTTAGCCTCGTCCAAACTACCTTTTAAAGTATCACGCATTGCATCGGCAAAACTTCGTGCCGTGCCTTCTGCATTTAATAATTCTTTATTTAATACTTCAACATCGTCCGCACCATTTAATAATGTTGCAAACGCAGTTACAGAACGTTGGTCGGTTAGTTCTAACATTTCCGTTACATCAATACCACTTGCCTCCAACTCTTGTAATGCCGGTATTAATTGGTCGGCACTTGTTACCGAGCCACCTAACGCAATTGATAATTCACTTGTATCATCGGCCAACTTTAACATTATGTTTTTTAAACTTGTTCCAATTACACTTGCATCAATTTGTTTATCTGCTAAATTACCCATTAAGGCAACAACACCCTCCAACTCAAAACCAACCGTGTTTGCAACTGCACCAACCTTTGGAAATGCGGTGTTAAATTTATCCATATCTAACGCACTTGCCGAAAATGCTTTTGCCAAAACATCGGTTACACGTGTGCTTTCACTTGCATCAAGGTTAAACGACTTTAAAACACCACCAATACTTTCACCCGCAGTTGCCAAATCAATATCAAACGCAAACGCAAGATCTAACGCACTTTCAGTCATATTCTGTATTTGTGTGGGGTCAAACCCTAACTTTGCTAATTCCTTTTGAAAACCGGCAACCTCACCCGCACTAAACGCAGTTGTTGATCCTAAATCCTTTGCTTGTTGTTCTAACAACTCCATTTCTTCCGCAGTTGCACCGGATATTATTCCAACTTGTTTTATTTGAAACTCAAAATCAACAAACACACCAATTGCACGTTTCATTGCTTGAAATGCTAATATTGCACCACCAACAATGCTAACCATTTTTGTAATTGATGCACCGTAGTTTCCAACGTTTCTTTGGTTACGACCCATTTGGGCGTCCATATTTTTTAAACTTGCGGTGTTTTGATTTATTTGACTGGATAACTTTTTAAATTCTTCTTTGTTTTTACCTAACGGGTCGGGTAATTTACGCAGTTGTTGTGATAAATTGGCGTTTTGTTTAACCAATGAATCATAACTTTTACTCGCATCGCCAACCGCTTTTGCGGTTTTCAGTAACTCGGTTTTACTTTTATTATACTCACCACGTAAACCCTTTAATTTAGTTTCGGCCGTTACAACTTTGGCGTTGAATTGCTCTTGCGTTTCACCGGCTTTTTTGCCGTCCTTTTGTAAATCTTTTAATTTTTTCGCAGTTGTTTCAATTTCCGTTTTCAACTTAACCATTGAATCCGTGCCTTTAACTTCTATGTTTAAAATTGTATCTAATGTTGCCATAACTAAATTATATTTTCATTTTGTTTAACCACCCTTGCGTATGTGTATTTTTTATGTGCACTTCTATCCAAATCAAATATTTCAATGCCGGTAATAACTTCCTCAATACGTCCGGTTGTTGCATCTTCATAATACACAACGCCACCGCCACCCTCTAAAAACATTCCGTTATTAATACCAACGGCCGTTCTATTGCCACTTGTTAATTGTATTTCCTGATTGTTTTTTGGGTTGTTTTGTCCACCAATAATAATATTGCCACTTTTATTACCCGTTATGTTTTCACCAATTGTTGTTACACCAATATTAAAATTTTTGTTATTACCAATGTTTGCACTTTGGTTAAACTTTGCATTTACGGGTGCTTGTGTGCCGTCATCAAAATAATTTGTATTTGTTGCCGTTTTATAATTTTTGGCACTACCTTTTATTGTTGGTGTATTAATACCGGTTTCCAAAACTGCATTGCCCTTGCCCGTGTAAATACCTAACGTTGTATTAATATGGTTGTTTGTTATTTTACCGTCTTGCACTAACACGTGAACGTAATCACTATCAAATGGAGTTACATTGCCACCAAACCCAACACCAATTGTAGGAAATTTAGTTTTTAACGGCCTTGCGTTTGCATATTGAAATAACTCAACTTGCGTTAAATTGTTTTTACCTACTTTATAATCAATTATTTTATTTATTATCCAATATGTTCCCGATTGTGCACTTTCAATATATATTAATTTTCTAAAATCTAAACTCGCAATATCAACCGGTGTTAATTTCATAAACACGGTTTTTATACGTGGCCGTTCTAATATTGTTAAAATGTTATATTCCCAAAACATTTCATATAAACCGTTTGACATATCATAAGGCGGTGCACCACCCGTTGCATTAATTGCAGAGTTTTCAAAATATAAAGAAGGATTGTCAAAAGTAACCGCACCAATTTGTAGTGAGCCACCTAAATTACCGTCTTGGTCTGCAAACGTTCCCGCAAACGGGTAACGTGTTAATTCCTGATAAGGTGATGTGTTGTTATCAAAACCCCATTTCCACGTGTTGGCATTTGTTGAGCCATCGTTTTGGTTTAAAGGTTGGTAACCATACCAAACCAATATACGTGGTGCAAAGTCAATAACCTTTTCGGGTTGGTTTACGTTTACGGTGTTATTCCATATTGGGTTGTATTCACCGTGTATAACGGGGATCCACGGTTGTTTGTATGCACCATTGTTTGTTGATATTGTTTTATCATACATCATATAAGTTGGTGCGTAAAAATCTGATCCAATTTGTTGGTCTTCGTTGTTATATAACTCCCCTAAATTCATTGCGTGTGAACCTAATTCGCACACTTGCCCACGCCTACGGTTTCTTTCCTCAACAAAACCGTCCGCACCGTCATTGGTGTATGTAAAACATAAGTTACGTTGCAACGCATCATAAACGAATGTGTTCTTTTCTGTTTGGCCTTTGTCAAGTTTATCCGTCCAATCAATTGCTTGTGTTGCGGGTAATATAAAATTATCACGGGGCTCAACTGTTACCACTTTACTTTGTTCATCACTTTGCCAAAACAAATTAAATAAACCGGTTAAACCATTTATCCACTCTAATTGCGTCATATCACACGGTAATAAACTTGCCAAATTAACCGAACCACCTTCAATTATATCCGGTGATAAACTACCATTAAATTCACTTTTTGTAATACGGTATTTTGCTTGACACATTGACATAACTTTTTGGCTAAAACTAAACCCCGTATCTTCATTGTGCCAACGTTCCATTGTAACCTCAGTATAAACAAAAACTTTATCATCTTCATCTAAAATATCAATTTGCACACCCGACCAATTTAAATCAAACTCAAGGTTTGGCGATGCCGGTAATGGATAAGAGTTACAGTAAAAACCCGCATAAAATAATGGTTGGTTTGTTGGGTCGTATTTCCTATCACTATCAACGTGTATTAAATGCCAACGGTCGGTTGATTTTTTGTAATGCACTAAATATGCGTTTGCAACATACGTGCAACCATTCCACTCACACTCGGTTATTCCATCGGCCGTTTGGCAACCGTAACAAGGTGTTATGCCAACACCACCATCGGCCGTTCCGTTTGGCCAAATCCAAAGGGGTGCGGGATCAACTGCGGAAACGGGGTTACTTAAAATATATTGGTTATCCATTTCAACATTTAATGAGCCATTAAAAATGTAACGCCCTAAAAAATCAGTTTGAAAAGTATCGGTGTTTATTTGGTAACCGTTTTGGATCGGAAACGGAGGAGGTGATGTGTTTGGGTTTAAATTAATACAATCCCAATCCCAACCAATAATTTGGTTTCCACTACCACACGGGTTTGGTAAAAAATACGGCACACGATAATCATAATATGCACCCCACCACCAACCGGCAACCGTTTTTTCATTTGTTGTTGGTAATGCAAACCACGATATTGGTGATGCCGGATCAAATTTTGGTGTTAAAAATTGTGATGTAATTAAACCACTTGGGTCGCACGTTGGGCAAACAACACCACTATACATTAAACCGCCATCAAAGTTGTTACCCGAAGTTGGTGTGCCACTTGCCGAGTAATAATTTAATGGTGTTTTCCAATCCGTTGGTTGTGTGCCTTCATACTCAAAAGAATATTGCTCAATAACTGCATCGCTATTTTGAAACTTTTCTTTTGGTAATAAACTAACTAAACGTTTAAACCAATCTGTTTCAAAAAAATTTGAGTTAAGTGTGTAACCTTGTGCACCAAAAATACACTTTAACATATTATAAAAATAAAACGACGGCATCATATCACTTGGTGCAACAAAGGCATCACCAAAATTGTTATTGTTCCATTGTCCCGTATTTACTAACGGATAAACTATGTGTGTTTGTGCACCACCTATTGTTTCACCCGCAATGCCAAATTGCCACGTATCCATAATTGCATCACGGCCAAAGTTTGCAAGTAATGGTGCGTCCGGAAAAAAGTTTCCCGCACTAAAATCAATATCACATAAATTTAATTCACTCAACGCATTTACCCACTTGTAATTTGCACCATATACATTGGCCTCATAATATTGTGGAATGCCTTTATATTCTGTTCCTTTAACTTGAAATTTACCTTGCAAAACCAACATACCGTCAACAAATATTTGCACATCTTGGTCTTCTACATATTGAAATGTTTCGTATAAACTATCCGAGTAAAGGTTTTTTAATATTGCGTTATTATGCTCGGTTGCGGGTAATTTAAAAGTTTTGGAGAAACTACCTTTTGAACTTTGCGGGTCTTGCACGTCCTTAATGCTATATGTTAAGGCCAATGGAAAGTTGGTAATATCTTCAATTTCAAGATAACCGGTAACACCGGCCGTTGTGCTATCTACAATTATAAACTCTATATTTGGTGTATATTGGCTCATTATAATCTTGGTGTTCGTTGGTTAATACTTTGCTCAAAATTAAATTTAACTCGGTAAACATTTTCGGTTGTTTTAACTATTTCGGTTGTTGCTTGATTTATTTTTATAGGTTTAAACCAATTTGGTTGCTCAAGTATTGCAACGGCCAAATCACTATCAACAACCTTTTTATTTGCGGTGTTTTTGTGCCTTAAATAAACATCGGTTGAACTTAACATTTCAATAAAATGTTCCGCATATTCTTTACGCATTGGGTGTGTTGTAACTGAATATTTAATAACACTTTCATTTGCAAAATTAACCGCACCATAATCCATTGCATTATTCCAATTATTGTAACCCGTGCTCTTTGTATAACTTAACATATCGTTTTTAATTGTTTTACGGTATGAGCCATCGCTTGTAACCATATCATATCCACCCAACATATTTTTAAATGCAAAACGCAAATAACCTTTACCGTTACAACTGCGATCGACTGTAAAACTATACAACGTTGAGTTTAATGTATATGCACACGGTGCGGTTGTTACTGTTCCCGCCTCCACGCCAACTTGGTAACTTAATACATTTTCAAAATCTGTCCCCTCTGCTCCGTTTGCGGTTAAACCGTCAATAATGTCTTTAAAACCACACATAAAAGTTACAACATTACGTGTTTCGGTTAATGTTAAATAATGTGTGTTTAATGTGCCCGATGCACCAAACGTTTTAATGGATACACGATAACCACAATATGTTGTTGATAAAGGCCTACACATTAACATATAACTTTCCGTTGGCTTTATTGTCACTTTACTTAATGGCTTTCCGCCACTAACTGAAATTGGATAATTAGTAAAAAACCTTTTATATTGTGCACCGCTTGATGACCAATTTAAGTTAAAGTAAAAAAACGTTGAGCCATCTATACTGTTTGATGATACTGCACTATCTAACCACGCTTGTTCCGGACACCCCTCGTGCACGTAAAATGTATTGGATTGTTTAGGCAATGGATCAACTTCAATAAGGCCGGTTGTTGCGTCTAAATATTCACGGTAAAAATAAACATAACATTTAAACACCGCCACATCTTCCCAATTTACAACGGTGTTACTTAATACCGTATTTAATTCACCCAAAACAAAATTGCTTGGAAAATCTATTAAAGTGTATTTGGTAACGGTGTTATATATTTCACTCGCATCAAACTTAAATACATCAGCATTTGCCAAACTTGGTGCACACCTATACTCGCCACCAACTTGCGTTGCCACACCGGTTGTTTGGTCTTGAACAAAACACTTGGCAATAATGTTTGTTGTGTTTGATGTTGTTTCATACACATTAAACGATATGGGTATTAATGTTGAACATAATCGGTTTGCCTTTGGTTGTATTGTTAATGTCATTGCCATAATTATATTGTTATTGAAATGTTATTTGGTAAACCACTATCCATTATTCTTATTATTTCTTTTTCGTATGCTTTGCTCACTTTGCTTAACTCGGCATTTATTGCCGGTGAACTTTTACGGACAAAACCTAATTTATTTTTATCTATTGGGTTGCCTAAACCATAACCACCACGTGATGTTGCGGTTTGTTTTGTTGCAATGGCAAAGGCAATACCACGTATTGTATCGTTATCACTTGCAATCCCTTTTACTTTGATCCAATTAATTAAACCATTTATGTAATCACTATTTCCCGCATTTGTTCTAACACTTGCATCATACGGCACGTTTTGTGCGGGGACACCATACTCAACCACACGCCAATAATTTAAACCCATTATTTTTAATGTGAAACTTTCTTGGCCTTGTGGTATAACGCTACTCACTAAACTGTTAATTAGGTTTCCCGTTGCTTTACGATTTAAGTTTAGCAATTCCGTCCCTAATAAAACGGTTATGTTTGTGCCAATATTTTTTAAATCATCAATTAACATATTACCTTAATATTAAACAACCACGATAAAAATCTAATCCAAATGTGGCCTTTAAACCTAACAACCGATCGTTTGATGCCTCCTTTAACCTTGTAACATTTAACGGTGCGGTTTGGTTTAATATTTGCCCGTTATTTTCAAATGTATTACACACGCTTGAATACCACAACAACAAAAGGTTTTCCATTGTATCCCATAAACCCAATATGGCTTGGTCATCTGTAACATTGTATGTTGAAGGCAAGTTGTTGTAAATAACAACCGTCCAATTGGTTTTTGCTAACCATTGTGATGATTGTATATCTTTTGTTTCAAACCTTGTATCCGGTATGTAAACCATCATCATTGGCAACGCCTTGTTATGTATGTTGTCCACCTCTTGCGGTGTGCCAAAATGGAAAGTTCCAAAATCTGGTGCGGTTTGTCCATTCCACGCACTTTCCATTGCACTAACTATTTCCGTTGTTGTTGTTATATTACTCATAATTATTTACGTTTTGCGTTTGCTTTTGCTTTTGCCTCTTTTTCCATTCCTTCCCTTACTGCATTTTCATATTCATTTTTTGCACTACTATAACTTAAATATGTAAACACAACATACAAGTTTTCGTGCCTTACACTATCAATTGCATTGTGCGGTGCTTGTGTAAACAAACCCGTTTGTGCAACGTTGTATAATGTATTCAACCACCCATAAGGTTTCATAATTTCCCAATTTTCGGTTGCGTGTCTATTGCCGTTTCTTGCACCGCTTTTGAATACATTCGGATATGTGGTGTGTAGGTGTTTATTTGTTTCGTCAAAAAAAAAACAAAACCCCACACCGTTTCCATACTTAACTCACCAAACAACCTTTTTTTCTTTTTTACTAATTCTTCATTATAAACTTCATCTTTTTCTCTACATAATATTGCCATTTGTTCCGCTATGTGATCAAACCTACTTGTTTTTTGTTGCTCGGCTAATATGTCTAATTGTGCCGTTTCAATAAAATCACCAAACGTTGAGTTTTGCATATACATTTGCGGGTAATAATATGTCTTGCCTTTTAGTTTAAATTTATTGTTTACTTCATTTTTACTAATTGAGTCCACGCTTTGGTTTAAAAATTTGTTCATTAATTCTAAAACCTTTTCAACTTGTTTACTATTTGTGTTGTTTAACACTTCCTCACTAATACCACTAAACTCGGAAAATACTTTACGATTTAATTTAACGTTATGCAATAACCTTTGGTTATCTAACGTTGTTTGTTCCTCTTTTGTTAGTGGTGCATCTTCTTCAGTTGGCTCAATAAACTGATTTGTTTTTATTGATGAATATATTTTTGAATATTCTTTTAATGTAATTTCACTCCAACACTCGGGCAACTTAACATTGTGTTTACCAACTTTTAAATTAATCATCTTTTGTTTGTTTTATAATGTTTTTTAGTAATGCGTCTTTTTTGTTTTTAATAAACTTGTGTTCGTTAATCATTTCCTCCAACTCACAAATTGTTTCGCTTATTAATATAAATAAATCTTCAGTTTCATCATTTATTAAATCCTCGTTTTCTTTTGTTTTAATTGCACTTGCAAAACCTATACCGGCAAACAATAAGTAATTTGGAAACATATACGCCCACTCGCTTTCATCAATATTCATATTATCAATTTGTTTACCAATATTGTTATGCAGTTGTTTGGCATTACTAATAACCGGTTGAAAGTTATTATATGCACCAAACTTTTGGTCTTCCGTAATACGGTAAATAAACCCCTCAATTTCCTTGACAAACAATTCCAATATTACTTGGTGTTTTTTATTTATTGATTTAAGTTCCATATTTTGCAAAAATAAAAATTTGTTTTATTATACTGTCGCAATAAAAAGTTATCCAAAATAAACAATACGGCTTTTGTTAATTTCATAAAACACACGCATAATTAATGCATCAGCAATATCCGGTGATCGCCCTAACAATTGTTTTACCTTGTCTTTGGGTGTAATTGATAATTTATTGTCTTTATCAATGTCGTGTTGCTTAACCATTTCAAACTCTGTTATTATTTGATCTTTTTTACTTTGGTTACTTATACGCACTTGGCCGTTGTTTACCATTTGGGCAAACTTGTAATAACATTGTGTTTTTAAGTTTTTGTAATTTTCATTGTTTAATGCTTTTGATCCATTAACAAATGATTTGCACCCTTTAATTAAATCAACAAACCCACCACCCACGCCATCACTATCCGCAACAATGTTACTACGTTGCACGTTGTGTTGCTTTGCAAGTTCTAAAACCTTGTTGGCTAATTCATCAATTGCGTTTTTATCAATAACAATAATATCAATGCAATGCCAATTATCCCAAATACATATTACAGATTTATCACGGCCATAACGTGCCACATCAACACTTATATACTTAACACCGTTGCCCGTAATATAATCATTGGTAAACATATTCATTAAACCGTCTATTGTAAACAACTGCGTATCATCATCGCTATATTCCCAATCACCAAACAATAAACGTTTTTGGTTTAATACGTCCAACCGTTTTAACTGTTCAATATAATGTTTGGAAATGTTGGGGTTGTCGGTAACTAACGAACGTATAAACTTATGGTTATTTGGTAACTCGCTTTTTACATAAGGTTTGTAAAAACTTGTATATATCCAACCCTTGCTCGGATTGCACGTCATTAACAATTTAGGTATTAACCCGTGTTTGTCTAATTTATAACGCATACGGCTTTGTATTACGTTATATGCCATTGGTGTTATTTCCGTTGCCTCATCAATAAATGCACCGGTTATTTCCATTGAGCCCAAACTATCAAAATTTGGATCGCTTGGATAATGAAATAAATCTTTTAATAGTATTTCCGATTTGGTGTGTGTTAATGTAATAACACTTTTGGTTTCGTTATATACAAAATCAACATTGGCATTTAAACCTTGCATACTGCATACCTCAAAGAAACTTTTTAATGTGGTTTCTTTTAAGTTTTTTAAACGTGACCGGCCAATAACATAACGTGTGTTTGGATACTTTAAACATTGTTTTAAAACCCAATAACAACCCAATAACGATTTACCACCACCCGCACCACCACCGTATAAAATTACGTTAGTGTTTTGGTCTTGTAAATAATCAATTGCCGTTGTCTGTTTTATTGATAGAATCATTTTCCACGTATGTTTTGGTTTCACTCCAATTAATAGGTTTGCCGTCCATACCGGTTAATTCCTGTCGCTCTACATAACCACGTGTTTTGCCTTTAGTTTTTAAATAAAATAATATTGCAGTTGCGTTTCCATCTTTAATTAGTTTCCACAATTCCGCCTCACATATATCAATTGCCAACTCTTGTATTTCATCAACCCTTTGTTTAAACTCAACGTCATTATTGTAATAACGGTAAAACGTGCTCCGGCTACATTGTGCAAAGTTACACGCCAACGTTACATTGCCAATATTTTGCTCTAAATGTTTTAATAAAACATCTTTAGTAACAACGGTGCGTTTCTGTTCCTTTTTTTTAGTGTGTGCCATTTTGTAACATTTTGTTTAATACAAAAGTAATTAAATAAATTAAATAATCTTTTATTTAGTAACAATAATTTTAATTGTCCATATCATAACCCTCGTGGTTGTAACCACCTAAACTTGCAATTGGCACGTTTAAACATTCAACCATTGCAAACTCAAACACTTTTGCTTTATTGTCGTAACCTAATACCTCACCCCAATTATCACATAACTGTTCCCACATTTCTTTTGTTTCCGCACTAACCTTTATTGTTATTACTTTATCAAACTTTTCATTGGCCGTTAGATCCAAATCCTTTTTATCCGCCTCAATATATTTATCCAAACTTTCGTATTTATCAAAATTTGGTATTAAATTTTTATTTTTGTCCATAATAATTGTTTTAAAAAAAGAACGGGAGCAACCACGCTCCCGCTCAACCAAAAAAACCAACACGGGGTAAAACAAACAAAACCCGCATTGTAGTAATTGCAAAAATACGTTTGTTTTTTATTCCGTTTACGAAATTAGTTTAATTTCTTTTGCTCAACCTTTTTCCGCTTGTTCTCGTTATCCTTCTGTAATTGGTCTTGCACTAACCCCATATTTTTAAATAAACCGTTTAAACGTGTTTGTCTTGCCATTTCAATATCTAACAATGTAACACCAATATTAGTATCACCGTGTTTATTAATGTAGTTGTTAATCATATTTTGGCAACTGTCTAATTTGTCTTTAGTCCTTGATCCCCAAATGCAACGCATTATATGTAACATTTCATCACGGGCACTTATTGTTTCTTTTGTCATTTTTTAAATTTTTTTAATTGGTTTAACCTTATTTTAAATAATTTTGTTTTTGGCTTTTTATTATATGTGCCAACCGTTTCCGGTTCTTCATCTTCATAATAACTTGTGTGCTCTTTGCAACTACTGCAAATCATATAATCATCGTAAACCGGTGCACCGCAACAACTTGATGCACCACTTGTAAAAAGAAATTCGTCTTGTCCATTCATAATGTTAAAAATAAACTGTTATTTTTTTATCGTTAAAATCAATGTCCACCATATTTGGTTGATACATATCCCGTGCCTCATAATTTGGGTTTGGTAATGTTTCCGTTTCCATTTCAAAATCAGCAATTAAACTTAACAAGTCAAATTCAATTTCTTTTGTTTCATCATCAAATGCACCACCAACATAATATTCAATTAACACCTCAAACCGTGTTACGTTAGTTGCATACACACCA
>Ga0209232_1000293_pt1 | contig 31956 bp, 56 predicted proteins | sample ETNvirenome_2_60_FD_184066 | JGI IMG/M metagenome (GOLD analysis project Ga0209232, IMG submission 184066) | Marine viral communities from the Pacific Ocean - ETNP_2_60 (SPAdes) (version 2) | ecosystem: Environmental > Aquatic > Marine > Oceanic | place: Pacific Ocean | collected 2013-06-22
TTGGTCTGGCTCTTGTGTTGATTCTGTGGTTGTTTCTGTATTCTCTTCTCCACCCACATTTGTATCAACCTCTATTTCAGTTTCTAAGTTCATTTCTAATTCCATTTCAATCTCCGCCTCTACCTCAATAACATTGATCTCAACCTCAGTTTCAGGCATATCAATACTAACAACTTGAATCTCTTCTATTTCTATTTCTGCAATTTCTATTTCAACAGACTCGTAAGTTATATCTTCGGTCTCAACAGGCTCGAAATCTAAACCAACATCTGTTTCAACTGGGGCATTCGTCTCAAATATATCTTCAACAACATCAATAATTTCTTCGGGTGCATCTGTATTTAAGGCAACAAACATTTCAACGCTTGTTATAGTTTGCTCAACAATAGTATTAATAACATTATATAAAACATTTACTTTTACATCATCAAACATAGGGCCAACGGCCATATTAATATCTCTACCACCAACCTCAATTATGACAGATGTAAGGCTACCAGAAAAATCAAAGCCCCCTGTATATTGGCCATACTGACTGTTTGTTCCACTAGCACTAAGTACATCAGTGCCACTAAATACATTAGTTGTCCCATTTTTTCCTGTGATGTGCATATAAATTGAGTCTTGTGCATCTGGCTTATAAACCTTTATTTCATAGTTAGTTTTGCCTCCATGAGTAAAATTTAGGTCTTGTATGTTTACTGTATTAATAAAAGTAGTCCCCATGTTAGATACACCCATAGTAGAGGTTGAGTTTCCACTACCAGTAATCATGGCACATTTATCAGTGCCTAGTTGGCCGCAAGTAGAACCAGATGGCATAGTTGCTGAACCCTGACCTCCCCAGTCAATATCCATGTCTCCCTCTTTAGAAGAGACCACATAATCATTATCTCCGTCTAAAATATCGCCTGAGTTTTCATTTGTGACTGTGGTTGTTGTTGTGACAGTAGTTGTTTCAGTTGTTGTATTTATGCCACCATCTTTGAACTCAATAATTTCAATGCTTGATTCTTCAATAATCTGTTCAATAGTTGGCGTGCAAAGTCCAACTGTATCAGTAGTGCAATCAACAGCTTTACTATAAGAGGGGAACAAGCATAAAACTAGCCAAAGTAAAAAAAATCCTCCAACCGCTTGCCTTACCATCTTTTTCTCTTTGTTTTTTAATTTTTTCTTTTTCATCTTCTTTCATGCTGGCAAATATTAAACTGCCATTTGGTATTTTATCTTTGTTTTCTTCCCAACCTTTTCTTGCGTCCTCTCCAATGCTAGCATTATAGGGGCAGTAAGTTCCCGCATTCCACATCGCATCAAATACTCTTGCATCAGCACACAATGTAGAAATAGCGGCTACTTTCATACCCATAGCATAGAGAGATCGAGAGAGTTTTATACGTTCACAGTTTTCGTCTGTTACTGTAATTCCTGATGCAATTCCTAAAATCTGTGTCTGAACACCAGCCGATGCCGCTGTCTTACATACATCAGAATTATTAACGACAACACTTGGTGCATTAGCTGTTGGTGGTGTATTGTTAGTGACGACTGTTGATGAAACTGTATTCGTATCTGCCCCAAGAGCAGAGTTCATTAGACCATTAAGAAACCAAATTAATATTGATGCTATTATAATTCCTATAATAAAAGGGTTTCTCATTTATCATTCTGGCTTTGGGTATTTAGTTTTAGTTGCTGTTCTTTTTGCTTGTAAATCAGTAAGTGTATCGCCACCATCTAACAGTGCGTGAATGCAATCGTCATGTGATGGATATTCTGATTGTCTATTTCTTTTCCATTCTTCGCCATCATACTCTGCTTGTAATTCGTTCATCTTAGTTTCTATGTCAGCTTTAGATATTTCTGATGTTCCATCTAACCATTCTATTTTACAAGTGTTAATATCATTTCCTGTTACTCCTACTTTAGCATTAGGATTTATTTTTAGTATTGCGTCTATAATCATTATCCCTCTATTTCCATTAATAACATATAACTTTGCGAACTATCTGGTTGACATTTTGTTGTACCACTATTCGCGGCGTTATTGAATTGTGTTTTGTATGTGACGGCTGAACTAGAAGATGGACTATCTTGAAACGAATAGTTAAATGCCATTCCCATATAAATTTCTATAGTAGTTCCAGTATAACCTACTGCTCTAAGAGGTATAGCACCCCCAATATCTGTTGAATCTCTTAACATTTTAAAATTTGCATGAGATGAACCAATTTTTTGAAATGATTGATTTACAAAAACTACAACTTTGTTTGATGATGAAGATGGAGTAATTGAAGCAGTTAAAGTGGTATCAATATAGGTACTAGATGTGCATGATGTTATTGTTGCAGTATGAGCTGAAACAACTTGTAAAACTTTCCCAGCACTTACCCCTGTTAAGTTCGCACCACTAACTGCTGGTAATGCTCCTGTAAGTCCTTGTGTTGCGTTTAATTTTATTAATGCCATAATTTAATCCTTTGGGTTATCCGATCTTACCTTATCACAGTGATCTTTGAAAGTTGTTGTTCCGTCTTTTTGATCTTTGTAAATCATTTCCATTTGTGATTGCCATGAACCATATTGAGTTTGTCTTGTTGCATCTATACCATCATTTGTTTCAGCAGTGTCGCCAGCAGAATCATAACTATTTAATTGACTATCAGTTGGTTTATCTAAACCATCTACTGACCATGTATGGATATAATCGCCTGAGCCATCATTTTCTAAAACTATATTATCTTTTTCAGCCTCCCAAGTCTTTGAGTTAGCCTCTAAAAAAAGTTTTGTTTTTGTAAAAAGTGTAGCCATATTAGACTCCTCCTAATTTAAATGCAGAAAATTCAGTATTTTCAATTTGAGCACCTGTATTGAGATTACCACCCGAACCTTGATAAATCCATAACTCATAATAATCACTTGAACTTGTGTGATTAATAATTCTAACACCCCCTGTAAGCCATTCTGCTGTCGGCTGGGTATCTGCTAGTGTTATATAGGTACTTCCATTTTTTCTTAATTGTACCCAAACTTCATCATCTGACGCTTGAAGTCTTGTATATCCAGCAACTAAATATTTTCCTGTTGTTTGTGGCGACCATCTATAATTAGTACTATGGTCAAATTCCCCAGCAGTATCATAAGTTTCAGCATTAAAATTTAATTTTGTGTGAGTGCCTGTTGATATTGTTTGTGCGGCATTCATATAAGCTGAAAAAGATGGTGCATTTCCTCCAGCAGATGCCCAAGTTAAAACACCAGAGCCATTTGTTTGCAAAAATTCTTCATTGTTTCCATCTGTTGTTGGAAAAGTTAAAGTGTATGAAGCACCAGCACTGTGGGCTGGGGATTTTAATTTAATACCATGACTGTTTTGTGAGCAATTAAGTTGTAGTGTTCCGTCAGTAGTACCATCGCCTTTGATCTGTAAACCAGCGGCAGATGATGTTGATACAAAATTAGTTTTAGCATTTGTTACTGTTGCATCAGAGGGAACTCCCAAGTCGAGTACATTCCCATATACCATTATGAAATCAATACTATCTGATGATGATAAAGTTCCTGATGATGGTATGAAAGTTATAGTTGAACCAGATATTGAAAAAGATGTTGAGGGACTCTGAATTACACCATTCAAACTTACCAAACAATGATTCGGTGATTCTGGCGAGAATGCTACTGAATCTAATGTAAGATTGTATGTGTTTGTTGAACTCGTACTAATCGCATCAAGTTTAACGAAATTTCCAATAGTGGGTTGTTTACCTATAAATGCCACTTTTTATTATCCTTTATTTGCTATTAATGTATTTTTCCAAGAAAGTTTTATTGCATCTGTCCATACTGCATTACAAACAGCTTGAACTTCAGAAGATTCTCCAGAAATATCAGTATCTATAAAATCATCATTATCATCTATTGTCCCACAATTTAAAGCGTGTCTATGGTACTTTCTTGATAATTCTTGGTTATCTTCCATAACTACTGTATCTGTTCTTACTTGAACTGATTTGTATTTTCCGACCACTTCGATTTTACCAATCTGTGTCTCTTTAGTTATTGCCATGTTATGACTCCTTTGTTGTTAATATTAAGCATCTGTAAAATATGTTATATTTACTAATAATCTTGAAGTTCCAATATTTGCTAATGAAATATCTGCTTTATTAGAACCAATATCTTTTTGTAAAAAAATTCTCGTGTTTAAATAATCTCCATAAATTTGTGCTATTAAATTTGTTCCTGATAAATCTGTACTCCAATTATCGTCGCCACCAATAGTCCCTACATAACGACTAGATGTTGGTGTATTAGATGCGGCAAAAGGTACTCCAGTAATATCAGCACCTCCACTACCACCTCCAAGACTACTAATACTTATGTTACACGCTAAAGTAACAAGTCGTCCAATTTTTGTATAACTGCCTTGTTGTCCATTTGTGTTAAAACTAGCAGAACCAGCGTTTGCAAATGCTGGTGTCCATGTTCCCTCTTCGTAATCATTCAATAAATTTGCGGCTGTTGCAGAATTAACTCCTAAATAAATTCCATAAGACGCATTACTAGGTAATAAATTACCTGAATTTTCTGACCAATTATCTAAACCACCACCAACTAAACTTGCGTCTAATCTTTTTAAGACTCCAGCATCACTAATTAAAAATTCATCTGTATCTGCTGGTGCTTGTGTTAAAGCTGTTTGACCACTAATAACTGTTGAGTCAAGATCACTAGCTACAACTGGTTTGTTTGCTGGTTTAGAACCTATATAAGACAATTACAACTCCTATGTTATCTCTAATATACTTAATGTTGCGTCTATCTTTGCGGCAACGGAACAATCAATTTGTAAAACATCAGTAGCTTGAACTACATATTTTCCGCCCGTTAAAACCTCTAATGATGCCCCTTGTGGTATGCTTACATCTTTGATTAACAAAACATCTTCATTGGTTTCTGTATCTGATGTATTTGAAACTAATTTTACTGATGCAGTCACAGCAGTTGTGTGAACATTACAAAGAGTTAATCCAATAACGATAGTTTGAGTTGAAGCTGGGCCAGTATATAAAGTTAAAAAAGTTCCCGCACTGGCTGGCATCGCCGCATTTGTTTTTACCTTAAAAGTGTTTGCCAATGTTTCCCCCTTATCCTAAAGCAATACTTAGAGCCGCCGCCTGTGGGTCTGTTTCTGAAATAGTACCCGTCACTGACATTGTGCTTGTGATTGCATTACTTGTAATATTAATTGATAATATTTCAATATTATCTGTTCCGTCGTTCATCTTTAATTTTAAAAAACCTGATGTCCCTGTATCTACCCATAGTGTCCCAGCCGCAACCGAACTAGGTGCTGAACTCCCACTGTGTTGAGAATTTAAAGCTGTTAAAATATTATTAAGTTCAGTACGAAATGCACTGAAACCTTGATTCGCTAAACTTACATCTGATACCTGAGCCATAATAAATCTATATCCTTTCTTGTTTAACTTTGCAACCCGAAACCTTTAGCAATATAATCAAAAGTTCTATCGACAGCCGCACCGCTAGAATTTACAAAAGCAATACTGAAACCATTAACAGTTTTTGAACTGATTGTAAATGTATCTCCCGTAGCCATATTTTGAGCCGCTATACCTAAAGCTGGCACTTCAAAAAATGGATTTGTAAATGCAACTGTTTTAGAACCTGACGATGTTGCTAAGTTACTTTCAGCAAAAGTTCTTTCTTCAATATTTAATTTAATAGCTATTGTTTTAACATTACTAGAGGTTTGGTCATCATCGTTAGTAAGTTTCAATCTAAACTTTGCAAACTTAAATTTAAAAGTAGCAGATTGGGTTATATCTACAAAGTTAGTACAATTAGCTAAAGATGTTGTTGAGGTTGCTATTTGTACTCTGTGAAAAGCGTGTAATTGTTCAGTCCCATCAAACGGGGCTTTAGCAGAGTCAAAGAATAAAGAACCTCTACCATTATCAAACAAATCATAAGGGTTTTCTGCATCAAGCGTAATACTAGGCACGACATCGCCATCATATATTTGCGATAAAGATATAGAGTTTGAAAAATTATAAAAACCTTTTGCGTCTCTATTTGTATTGTTTTTATTAGGATTTGAGGTTGTATCTGTACCACCTAACTCAAAATCTCCACTTGGGCTGTCAAAATTACCAACTGTTTCATCAAAATTTGTTACTGTATCTAGCGTTAAAATTGTGTCTCCAGATGGGTCTATTTTTACAGCTAGTGGTAAAGTTCCGTCCATCTGATCTGCCGCTGTAAATACATCAGGTGTTTCAGTAAAACTAGAAACTGTTTTATAGGCTTGTATGCCAGAAATATTTGTAGTTACGATTGTTTCGGTTGCAGAACTATTGCCGTTTTTATCAACCGCTTTTATAAGATAGCTACCGACCCTTGCTGGAACTATTGCCGAATCGCATTTTCTTCTTGGACATCTAACTAAATTAGTTGAGTTATTCCATACAGAACCAGTAAGTACATCTTGAAATCTTATGTCATAAAAAGAAATATCTAAATCACTGTTTTGGCTTGGTGGAGTCCAAGTTAATTTCATGTGGTGTGAGCCGTGCATTTCAACTGCAAAATCTTCCACATTTGAGGGTACTTCTACACCTCCAACAATCTTACGAGTTGCAGATACAAATGTTGACTTGGCATTAATAGTATTTACGGCCCTTACTCTTATTTGATAAGTGGCCTCATCTATTACGTTTAAGTGTTGGTAACTTAATATTTTTCCAGTTGCAATTTCTCTAAACGAATCACTTACAGCATTTCCGTTGGGGTCTAATGTCTGTTTTATTTGAACTTCATAATTTTCAACAAATTTATCTGGCGATGCACCAACAGATATTAATAATCTTGTTATTACAATTCCGTCTGCATATTCAATTAACTCATCATCTAAAGTAACACTAGCTGGTGGTTGGACACTAAATGGGTTTGGCAAAGTCGTATCTGGTATTGTTGCGGGTGCTACCTGAGTACCAAAAGCATAGTAACTATCTTGATGCTCTGATAACTGCAAAGTAATTGTGTGATCTGTATTTATAGTCATTCCTTGAATACGGAAAGGTTTTGCCGAGAAACTTGGCGTAGCATGGGTTATATTAACAATATCTCCAATAGCTAAATCTAAGGCAGTACCATCACATTTGAGTGAAACATCTAAACTTGATCTTGACCTACGCAGTATAATCTCTGCAAGTTCTTGGGCCTGATGTTGATTTACAATCATAGGGAAATCAAACTTACCCTCTAATAATATGCCCCCATCTGCTGTTTTCATGTTGCTATGTGTATCTGCACTTGCAAGTCCTGTTTCGTCCACAGGGGGAAACTGTGCGGTATCTGATTGATAATTTTTCGATGGGTTAGTGAAATTTACGATCACACGATTATAACGAGAATTTTTGTTTTTACTTGATACATTTATTCCACCTATAATATTATCTTCGGTTAGTGTAACGCTTGCACTACCAGATGTTTCAACTAATACTTTATACTTACCAGCAGTGAAATTTAAGTATGATCTAGTTCCTTTTACAAAGTCAGCTACAAGATCAATAGATTTTTTTGATGTATCTACGACTGGGTGGCTATCTAATAAATCAATCTGACTTGCACCACTAAAAGGTGTAATATTAGCATCAACGACATCGCCAGCAGTTTGCCAGTCTGCAAAGTTACTATCAAAATAACTGTCTGCAATACCCATACCAAATCTTTCGTTTCTTAAATAATCTAGCATTTGATAAATACCATTATCTGAATATTCCCAAGTAGTGCTATCGCCTTTTCTGTGAGAACCAGAACCACCAGTAACAGTGCTGTCTAAGTTAGGATTGTAAACTTTTCTACCTTTAACTATTGCTGTAACTTGGGGTATAGAACCAAAGGCATCTGAGTTCCATTTAAATTTAAGTGCTATATATGCAAGCCCTCTAAGTCTATGGTTTGATGTCCATGATGATAAACCTGATAATAAACTTGATGCACTTTGCGAATCAGTTCCATAGTGAGGTTCAACAGTAATTAAACTTTCAGCACTCGAATCATCATCTGGTGCTTTAAAATAGTTTGCATCAGAACTAGCAACTGTTCTTTGAGTGTTGTCTGCCAAGTCGCCACTAAAAGTTACCTCGTTATCATTAATAAATATTTTAGTTATATCGTCTATTTCTCCCTCAGATAACACTATGGCTAAATATAGAAATTCGTTGTCAGTCCCCGAAGTTTCTACAAAAATTACATTCCCCCCTACCTTTCTTGTTCCGTAAACTATTGGTATGCTTGCATTTGCACTAATTTTATTAACTAAAACACCTCTAGCATTTAAGTCTGGCTGATTACCACCAAAGTCAGGTATTTCAGGAATAGGATTTAGCCAGCTAATAACATCGACTACAAGATCAACAACAAAATCTACAACGTCTGAAATAACGTCTAATGCGTCATCTATAATATCGCCTGGGTCACACATCTGAGTACCTCCATAAACCGCCCATCTTTTCAAAGCCGTATCTATCTAATAATTTATCTGCTACTAATTTTGTTGATATAGTTAAATGTATGTGCCTACCTTTTGCCTGATTTTTAATTATATCCATAGTTTGATTAAATAAATTTAATGATCGATATTCTTTTAATATATAAATTACTTGAACTGTTAATAGTTGCTCTTTAGACCACAAATACTCATTAAACATAAAGATTGTTATTCCAACTATTTTATTTTTATCTAAATCTTTAACTAAAATTATTTTTCCTTTTTGTAAAAACATCATCAAAGTTTGTTTCATTTTAGGTCTATTAATATGAGGATAGTCTAATGCTGGGGCCTCTTTTTCAAACTCATGTAATATTTCAAATATCTCGTCCATGTTTTTATTAGTTGCCTCGTAAAAATGAAAACTTGTCATTAATCCCTACCCCATTTTATATCTCTTACTGTTAAAGCCGCAAACTCCATACCTTTATCTCCACTAAAAAATCTTTGTTGTGAATTGTCTGTTGTTACTCTACCACTTGTTTTTTGAAAATTACCCCAATGTGAAGTTAAATTTAATACTAAGTTTGCACTGCTTGTATTATCAGTAATTCTATACTCATCAATCGTTCCAAAGAATAATAAAAAAGGGTCAGATATAAGAGCATTACTTGAGTCTAAGAAACCTCTGTATATATAAACTTCTTTATTAATTATGTTTTCTGATAAAGCTATTGATATGTATGTTTGATCGACTCCAGAAAGTGTTAGCTGTAAACTATTCTTAGTAGGTTTATTAGTTTCATTTATTCCACTAATATTTTTTAAGTGACCATTTTTTAAATAAGTTCTTGATGAACCTGATACACTTGATGTGATATCAAAGGGTGCATTTGTTAAATAGATTGGTGTTCCAAATTCTATTTCAACTAATAATACAGGGTCAATAACCCCTGTTGCTAATTCTGTTTTTACCGAACTCGATAATCCTCTTGCCATTATAAACTCTCAATAACATCTATTTCATATTTAAATAATAAATTTCCATCTTTGTCGTTTGAGTTTGTTTGAAACTCTTGAACATCGTTAGTCATGTGAACTGTAACTGGTATTGATTTATAAGTCACAGCACTATTATCAGCTAAAGCAGTTCTAAGTGGTGGCTCTATTGTAACAGTTGCGGCGTTACTAGATGAGGTTACATCATCAATAATCATATAAACTTTATCGTGAGCAAACTTTATAAAGTCTCCAGCTTTTAATCTACCAGCACCATCGCCAGCAAAAGCATCAATAGCAATAGTTGTATCTCCAGCAGTGTGAGAACCATTTACTAATAAAGTTCCTGTTTCATTACCTTGACTGTCTAAGCTAGTTGGTAAAGTAATAGTAAAATTTTCTTTTCGACTTCTTTGTTTAACCATAAAGGCCATAATTGGTGCAAAATCTGCTCTAGTTAATAAAGGATAAGATACTGTAAAACTAAATCTTTGGCCTTGTACTTGTCGTCTAAATGTTTTGCCACTATCAGTTTCACTAAATAAAGTTTTCTGATTTGATCTTAAATTAATTGCCTGAAAGTTTGTGTTTGGTAAAGACCCACTCATATCAATGCCGCCTTACCTTTTTCATTAACAGCACTGTTAATCATGTTTACAATTACACCTCTACTATTAACTAATAATTCATTAAATCCTCTTGCATCAACAGTATTAATATTAAAGTTTACTGTTACTGGTTGTCCACCACCAAGTTGATTATTTGGCACTACATTTGATGCTCTATCAGGAACTACCATTTCTGGCCCCGCCTCCCCAACCATATACGGCTGTCCTTGATTCATTCTACCACCAAGCCTACGACCTTGATATTTTTGTGATGCTATTGTTGCAATCTGGGCCGCACCAAGTCCACCAATAACTGCCGCTAAAGGAATACCAAACGGGCCAAGTGCTAATGCTTTTGTTATACCTCTTGCAGTATTTACTATTGCATCTTTAATCGCTAATGCTTTGTTAATTTGAAACATTGTTTTATTGTGTTTTGCAAGTTCTCCAAGTAACTCTCTACCACTAGCATTTGTTAAATCTTTTATTTGTTCTTTTGTAAGTTTTTCTAATTCTAACTCACTAAAGTTTCTGTCTTTTATTGCTTGTAAGTTTTTATCATACAACGCTTGTTTTATTCTTAGTTCTTCTTCGACAGATGCTTTGACCATAGCTAGTCTTTCTTTAATTCCCTCTAATCTAACTTTCATTTCTAACTCGTTTAAATCTTTTAAGTGTTTTTCAAGGATTTGTGTTTCAAGTTCTCTATCAGAACCTTTCATAATTCTTTCTTCGGTTAAAAATTTTAGTTTGTTTCTCTGATCTTCAATAAGTTCTAATTCTCTTGCTTGTTTGTCCTCTAATAATTGTAATTCTGATTTATGAGATTCTTTTATTTTTTCTAAAAGTTTTTTATTTGCCTCAACACTTTTTTCAGTTTCTTTAACTAAATCAAATATTGGGCTATCTTTTAATTCTATTGCCTCTAATGCCTCGCCAGTTTTTTTTGTGGCATCAGCTAAATCATTCATAGCATCAACATTGGCTTTTACCTCTTTATCTACAATTCCTAAAAATTGTAAAAATTGATCGAATTTAGTAACAACAAAAGCAACTGATTTACCTACTGTTTCAAAAGCGACATTAACAGCCATCAAAGCAAATGATGCAAGTTTACCAAGTAGTTTTATTAATGGTTCTACAAATTGTATTACAGCGGCTAAATTATTTGTAAATCTAGTAACCTCTGGCGAGACCTCTTGTCCAAAAGCATCTTTAAGATTATCTAATGCAATACCAAAGTTTGAAAATGATACTGATAAGTTATCAAGTTTTTCTTCGGTAGCACCAGCAAATGTTTCTCCTAAACCTTTTTCTAATGCTTTTAATATCTTAGCCGCACCCTCTGTTGTTTGGCCAAACTTAGATATTTCTAAACGAGTTATTCCTAGTTGTTGTTCTAATATTTTAAATACAGGAATACCACGATCAGCTATTTGGTTAAGTTCTTCTAAACCTAGTCCACCTTGAACACCTCTACTGAATACTCTTGTCATAGCCTCTAAGACACCAAGTTGATCGGTAGTCACAGCGGCAGTATCAGTAAATACTCTTAAAAGTTTTTCTGTTGGTTCAATACCACTAGCTTTTAAAGTGATAAATGATCTTGCCAAATCTTGTACTGTGAATTGAGTTCTTGTTGCAAACTCAGATATAAAATCAAATGCTTTACCACCAGCCTCAGCAGAACCAGTAACAGATTTTAACGAGTCTCTTAAATCCTCAAACTCTGCTGTTACTCTTAATACTTCTCTAACAACTAATGCACCTCCAATAGCCGCCAACGCCGCTTTTAATTTACCAGCAGAACTTTTAACTTTATCTAAATTACCTTGAACATTTTTAAGGGCTTGTTTGGATTTATCCTTTGCAATTATATCTATGTTTACTTTTTTAGTTGCCATTATTTAATTCTTACATTTTGTTTTTTTTGTTCGTTTTCTATTTCTTCTCTTTGTTGTTCAAAATATGCAATCCACATATTAAACTCAAAGCAACTCATTTGCAATATTTCAGGGATAGTTTTATGTAATCTTTCTGCAAGAGCGATTACGTTATAGACTTCAGGATTTTTTAGTTTTTTTTTGCGTCCTCGTAGTCAGAACCTAAAATTTGATTAGAAACTCTGGCGATGACATCTGTATCTGCTTTTGTTTTAAAACTAAGTATGTGAGTAGCATTAAACATTTTGTTATGGTCTTTATCTAATGCTTTTTCAATTATGACATCAATAAGAATATTAAGGTCTCCACTATTAGCACCCTTAAATAATTTGGATTTCTCCGCCATATTAAATGGTTTTGCGTAAATAGCTTTATCGCCTACAAGTCCCCACTCAGGTACTTCTATAACTCTTATTTCTGTTTCTTCAAAGTGACTACGAATTCCGTCAAAATAATCAGGTTTATTATCGTCTGGCATAAATTATATTATACTGTGCCGATAGTTAGACCGCCGTTACCTTGTATAGATACTGTTCTTGTAGTTACTCCATCAAGAGTTACACCAACTGACATTCCTGTAACAATTCCTGTTCCTGACAATTTTTGTTCGCCTGAACTTGAACCCTCTGGCATAAATTCAAAACTCAAACTAGAGCCTTGTAATAATGTACCCTGAGCAGTATCGTCATCGTCAAAATTCATATCAATAGACGCTGTAAATGTACCTCTACCAACTACATAAGATTTCATAGAATTACCTAAAGCAGTGTCCTCTACGATATCGTGTGTTGTATCAACAGTAAATCCAGTTGCTTTACCAATGCTTGTTCCACCAACATGAACTACTGCATCTTTTCCATGATGAGTTGCCATAATTTATTACTCCTTTTCTTTCTTTAACTCTTTTATAACTTTTTGAGTTTCTTTTTCAACAGATATTTTTTTATTTTTCTCTCCAACAGTAAAACCTTTTTTCTCGTAATACTCTCGAAAATCAGGCGAGACTTTTATTGTCATGTCTCCCTTAGTCATTGTTATGTCCATAGCCATTATGCAGTCCCCCTTGTAAATTCATACATTACACGCACTGTTATTCTAACTCCACCATAAGGATAAATAGTACCCTCGTCTGATGATGCCTCAACAATTTGTGTGTCTAACGCATTTCCATTTCTTGTTATATCATTATCAAGTGTTTCTTCAACTACTTCAATAATTTGATTTCTAACTGTATCTATATTTGCAGTTGTGCCTTTTCCAAATGCAACTACAAGAAAATCTATTGTTCCCATATATGTACCAGCACCAGTAGCACCCATAGACGCTGGTTCTCTTGTTTCGTCCCCTGACTGAATAAATGCGGCTGGAAATTGTGCATCAGATAATTCTTCAACCTCAAATGGTTCTCTAGTTAATTTTTTAAACTCAATAGGGCTAGTAACAGCATCAAGTTTTGTAATTATATCGTTTGCTATATCTTCTCTTTTGCTCATATTCCTAATTGTTTAAAATAAAATTGTGTAAATTCATTAATTATTTTTGGTTCTTCTTTATTGCCAATAGCAAAAAATGGTCTTTTTACTTTTCTTTTACCTACACCAAAGCTATCGTGAAAACTAGCTATCTTTTCTCTTTCTTTATTAGCAAACATTAATGTATTTTTAAAACCTCTTTTTCTAAAATCTAACGATCTAAACATCTTACCAGTATCAGTTAAATCTACAAACCCTGTTTGTCTGCCTCTGTTTTTTCTGTCCTTTTTAGTTGATTGTGCATAAGGCAACATTTTACCACCATCAGGTAATCTACCTTTTTGTGTTCTTTTAGTTATCATTAAGATTGCCATATTAGAAACTCTGTTAAGAGAAGTTTGTATTGCTTTTCTTTGTTTTCTACTGATTCGTTTTAAAAGTTTTTTTACCTCAATGTCATTGACATTAATTTTAATGTCAGCGACCATTACCTAACTAATCGTAATTGGTGTAACGACTCTTTTTCGCTATCAGATACAGTACCCCCGCCGTCCTCATCATATTCTACCCCGTCCCGCAAAATTGCTTGGAACTCTTCTTCGTATCTGTCCCTGTAAAAATCTATTTGTACTTGAAATGTATCTTTACCCTCGCCTGTGTCTGGGTCTCTCCATTTAGTAAGAATTGGATATATATATTTCCATAGTGCTAGATAAACAACAGATTGAGTCCATTGTGAGTTAGTGAGTTTACTGTTGGTCATTTCAACAGATGTAACTTTTGTTATGTCTTTGTATCTTACTTGGTGTCTGTATCTTTCCCACCATTCCTCTCGTATTCTACGAAGAACATCATTTTCGGCAAATTGTAATTGATCTCCAAAGTCTGAAATACCAAACCCTAATATGTCAGGCTGTATCTTTTGCAAATTAGTATTTGCAACTGCAAACTCTGAGGTTGCCATTATTTTTTACTTTTCTTTTTTTTCGTAACTTTCTTAATAACTTTTTTAACCGCTTTAACTGGTGTTTCAGTCTTAGCTTTTACAGCTTTGCCATCATGTAAACTCCAACCACGCTGTGTCCAAATGCTCACATTGTTTTCGTAATCTACTTTTTTTCTTTCAATGACAGAGCCGTTTTTATTATTAATAAGTTTTACAGTTTCAATAGTCATAATTTTTTATATCAGATAAGGGGTGGGTGTACCACCCCTTAATTGTTTTGTTTATTAAGCCGCTAAAGTGTCAGCAGTTATTTTAACTCCATAAGAATCATGAAGTTCGCCAACGCCAAACACCGCCGTAGCTACGATCTCATCTGCTCTTAAACTTGCGTCACGCTGAGACTCAATTTTCAAGTCTTGCATCATCGCTAAGCCTAAAGCGTCTTGTGAGAACACGCCACCGACAGAGTCATCTGAACCATCTACTGCTATGTTTGAACTTTCAAAGATTTGTATTCCAGCAACATTGCCGACAAATCCAGTTCTCATAGCCTCATTAGATAGGTCTGTGTCTCTACCAACAAAAGTATTAGTCAAAGATTTTTTGACATTAAAAATTTGTTTAGGGTGGAACACGCCGTAGTATGGGCCGGGTGCTTTATTAGTTTTTAGTTCAGCCGCACATTCAAATAAATCTTGAACTGTGATTTCAGCACCAGCACCGGGGCCTTTTTCTGTTGAGAACCCTGAAAACAAAGCCGCTAAATCAGTATCAATTTTAGTAGCAACTGCCTCGCCAAATAATCTGCCGATGTCAGCCGCAACATTTCTTGATGCTGAGTTTCTTGCTAAGTCTGTTAGTGTTGTCATAATACCAATCTCTGATGCTGTAATAGTAACAGATACTGGATTGACTGCCGTGTTAGAAAGATCAGTTGCCTCATTTACTGCCGCCGCCGCAACATTTGCATAAATCGGTACTTCTACTGATTTACCACCGCCAGCGATAGTATAGTTTCTGACAAGACCTCTCATAATGCTTTGCTCTTGTGCTACAAACAAAGCCTCTGCAACGATTTCAGTATATAGTTCTGATATCGTGCTACTTGTCGTTTCATTAGCCATTTTTAACTCCTTTAATGGTTATTTATTGTTAAGAACAATCTTTGTGGGTTGAGAATCTCTTTGCTTTCTGTACTCAGCATATCTTTTCTTATCCGCTGGATTGTTCATATTTAAATCACTCAGATTGAAAGGTTTACTGAGTTCTGACCTATCCACATTCGACACTGAGCCACTACCACTAGGGGTAGCAACGACAAAGTGCGGGTTCTGTGTTAAAAACTCTTGAACATACTCGTCAGTTGTTAAAAGTTCCCCCTTGTTGTTATATCTAGCTATACCATTTTTATCTAGAATTTCAACACTACCCGAATCATTTAATTTTATATTTTTATTAAGTAACTCGACAACTTGATCTGGGTTTACTGCTCTATTCTTTGATGCAGATGACAGTAAAGATTTATTTACTTTAATATCTCTTAACTCTGTTTCTAAACCACTAAGTTTTTTTCCATACTCATCAGATTTTTCTTTAAGTATTTTTTCAAACTCTCCCTTTTGAATTTGTTTTTGTTGCTCTGCCTCTTTAGTTGCTTTGACTGCATTAACGGCTGTATCTAAATCCTCAACATCTAATTTTTTATAAATTGATGCTCTTTCTTTTGCCAATCTTTGTTTGACAATATTATTTACGTCGTCCTCTGTAAATTTAGTCTCAGGTGCTTTTGCAACTTCTTGATTTGTCTGCTCTTCTTTTGTTTCTTGATTTTCAGTAGTTTGTTCTACTTTTGGTTGTTCTTCGGCCATTTATATCTCCTTATATGTTCCAATCAGGATTTGTTGGAATCCAAGTATGGCGGCAACGATATCCCCCTCTAACTATAAAAGGGTCTCCAGAACTTTTGCCTTTCCACGACTGTGAGTTCCATCTATCCCGAATTTGTTTTTCGGTTAATGTTCTTCCTACCATATTTACACAAAAAGGTCTAGAGTCTCGAACCAAAGTACCAGTATAAGTAAAATGATTTAAACCACTTTCTTTTGCTTTTTTAACTGTAAATTGTCCATGAACTTGCATAACTGAATCATGTGCTATTTGACCAGCATATCTTCTAAGGTTTTCTCCAGCCCTATCAGCGGCATATTCTGTTTGTAGTTTTGTAACTGCATTTTGAACAGCAGTTTTTTGAGACTCTACAAATTTGTTTTCATTAATAAAATCAACTAACTCGTTAATTTCTGTTTGGTTTGATTGTTGATATACTCCGTTAATATGTGATCTTATGTTTTTTTCTACATCAGCAAAGGGCCTCCCAACTATTGCACTTTGGTAAACTTCATCATTAATAACTTTAAGAAATCTCTCAGCAATATCCTCAAAACCACTAAATGATTGATATTTTAAAGCAGTGATTGTTTGTAAATCTATTTTAGTTAAATTTTTAAATCTTGCGGGTATAGGCATTTTACCAAATGTATCTAAAACCTCCTTTGCAATCTTATTATAATCCTCATTAATAATTAAATCTGCCTCTTCTAAAAATGTACTTTCTATAATTGATCTAAGTTCAGGTTGTAATTCAATAGCTAGTTTAGTTGTTAAAGTTGTTCCAGCAACAGTAGTCTTTCTTACAGAATTTATAATATCATTTTCTAAAGTATAGAGAACATTGATAAGTCTCTCTTCGTGTTGATCTGCAAGTTTATCTAATATTGCACTCATTTTATACTGTTACGCCATGAATAAAGCGACCAGTATGCGGGACTCAAAGTCTTTTGGCCACGAACTCTTTTAAGAACTCCACCCATACGGGCCATAAAACTACGTTTCCTTGCTGGTATGTTTGATTTGATTGACATTGTTTTATCTCCAAATCTTACTTTTTTAACATTACCGCTTTTTCTATCTTTAACGTAAACAGCAAACTTTTTACTTTGACTTGGTGTTCTAAATGGCTTTCCCAGCTTAACTGTCTTTCCCTGATACTTAGCCATTATTTCTTTCTTTTTCTTAAATCTAAATCATGTTTTCTTGAACCACGAAGAAACGAGTTGACTCGGCCCATACTCCAAGCCGCCATCGGTACTCTTCTACTACCAGCCGATAAAAACGCCCCTTGGCCTCGTCTATACACTTTTGCTAATGTTCCATAAGTATATCTTTTAGATGCTTTAGCTTTTCTTTTTAGAGTAGCTTTAGTTGCCGCTGATAAAGGTTTTCTTCTAACTGCCATTATGCCTTTGTCCTTGCTCTTAATAAACTTTTTGGAATTACTCCACCTGATTTATAAATTGATGAAACTCTTTTGATAAGGCTTGCTCTTCTTTTTCTTTTACTACCTTTAAGGCCAGATAAATACTTTTTTGGTAATCCTGTATCTTTATCTTTTGGTGGTTTTCTAACTTTCTTCTTCTTCGCCATCTGGAGTCTGTCCCTCAATTTCAGTTGTCGTAAATTGTCCTCTAGTAGTTCTGGTGTTATCAATCTCATCATTAATTGTTCTAATCATTTCGTTATCATCAATAACTGCCTCAGCAATTTGTTTATCTAATTCTTTATTAAATGTTTCTGATTTAATTCCACTAGCTTTTGCCATCTGTAAGAATTGTAAATCATTGGCCCAGTCTCTAACATCAAATGTATCAGGATAATCTACTGCCCCGTCCCATTCTTTGTCTTGCCATAAAGCAAACAAATCCCAAATCTGCTCTTCCGCATTTTCTAAATAATCTGCTTTCTCTGATAGTCTTGCATTCAATAATTGAAACTCTGTTTGTAACGCAATACCTGATGATATTTGATTTCCTGATGTACCTCTAACTGAACCCATGTGAGTGATACGATCTATTGCATCAATTTTATTTTGAATACATTTCATAATACCCTCTAAGTTTTGACCACTAGGTTGAATGATGTAAGGTTTAAGATCAGCTTGCATATCCTCTGGTATTTCTATGATAGAACCAGCACCAGCACTCGCCTCAACATTTGGAGTCTTAACAAGACTTGGGTGGTTTGCTAATCTAATAAGCTGTTCTTTCTCTGAGTAATCGTTGTAAATAGACTGTTGTAAAAAAGCCACATCAGCAAGATCACTAATACCTACTGGTCGTTTACCACCTTTTAAATTGTAAACATTAACACATGGTATTTTACCGATAGCATTTGGCACTTGATCTATAATCTTTACATCGCCCTCTGCATATTCTTTTTCGTAATCTGATACCTCGTAAGTTGTTATCTCTTCCTCAGTAAATAATTTTAATACTGCTCTTTCAGAATTAATATCTTCTACAACTAAAAGCATATCTAAATAGAACCTACCACTTGCGGCTCTACTATAATTCCAATTAACAATATTCTCTGGTGTATAGATAGACATATAAGGTCTAATGTCTTGATTTAGTTCCTCTGCTCTAGTTCTTGAATTTGTTTGTGGCTTATCAATAATTACCCAACAGTTACCATAGATGCTGGCGTTCATTTGCACCTCTCTCATAACAGTATCAAATGATCTGCCGTCTAAGTCTGCATCATTAACAAAAGACTCTAAAGCTGGGTCTCCATCTAAAGAACCATAATCTCTAGTTGGTGGTACTCTCCATAAAAAACTTGTGTAGATTTGAACTACATTTTTACAGTGGTTATCAACGGGTGTGTGTCTAATTCTTTGATCGTATTCCTCTGGTGTTTCTAAAATATATCTATGTAAGTAATAACCATTTTTATAATCATTACCTCCAAGATAACTACGAATATAAAATTCCCAATTAGAAATATTAGCGTGCCATAGAGGGTGCTTGTTTGTTAAAAATTTTCTATCCATCAACTCCACCTTTTAAGAGGGCTAGGTTTAAAATCCCTTTTGACAGGAAAGTTATACTCTACCAAATATCCTAACGAATCATTAAAATGGTCGAAACCAGAGTCTTTGTCAGGCACACTTGTTCCCTCTTTGTATATCTGTCTTTCTATCGACTTAATAACATTTTTGCAAGATTTTAAAACATATAAACTATTTACACCTTTAGCATTTTTAAATTTAGAATTGACTGCATTTATTCTGTCTCTAACTAATGGTGCTTTGTTTCTGACACGAACCTCAAAGCCAGCATTTTTTAAAAGTGCAAGATCAGTCATGCCACCAGCAGATGTCTTTCTAGCTTTAGAACTTGGGTCAGGATAAGAAATAATTTTTTTGTTTGGATATCTAGTTTTTATTTCGTCTATCATTTCATTTGTGTTTGATGACCATATTTGTATTTCGTCAATAATAGTTATCTTATCATTTTCTATCACAGAAACAACCGCCGCCATCGGCGATATATTAAAATCTTGTCCAATGTGTATTGTGTTAAATTTGTGTTTGTATGTATCAATAATATTTTTATCTCTATCAAAGTTATAATAAATAATACCAGCATAATTAACAAAGGTTGCTAAATACTCTTGCTGGAAAGTTCTCTCATCTAAATCATTCTTTGCTTGTTCTATTTCAGACTCAGATACCTGACCACCCTCTAACGTAGTATATTTAAAACTTTGCCACTCAGGGTCTTGTTTACTGTATAGATCATAAGCAAAGTTAAAGCCTTTAGGCGAAGAGCAAAACAAGGCATGGCCTAATGTGTCAGATAATGTAGGTCTTAATACCTCGTACCAAGCCTGTGGTTTGATGTCAGCAAATTCGTCTAGCACAATAAAGTTTAACCCAACACCACGCAAAGATTGGTCGTTATCTGCCCCTTTTAAACTAATCAGTGTATTGTTTTTTAATAATAAGGATAAATCAGACTCATTTATTCTTTTTACCCATCTATGCCTTAACATCATTTCTTTAAGCATATCCCAACAAATAGTTTTACTTTGACGATAACTAGGGGACACATACCAAACACGCTGATTTGGAAATCTAGCAAACTTGGCCATTTCTTGTATTGCTAAAAATGTTTTACCAAACCTACGGCCAGATATTAAAACTCTAAATCTTTTGTTGCATTTAATAACCTCTCTTTGAGGGTCAGTAAGTGGCATTAAATCTGATCTCCCCAGCTATCCCAACCATCTGCTTTTTGTCTAGCAAACAATTCTATTCTAGGTAGATCGCCACATAACTCTACAATGTTATCTCTGATAATAGCTGGTTTCTTACTATGCTCTTGTCTTTTACTAATTACTAATTGTTTTACTGATTTAGAAACTCTTTGTGGTTTACCTTTAGTAGCTAATAAACACTGCTCAGGATTACATCTTGTCCAGTAGCCCATGCCAGTAAAATATCCATCAGATTTTATATTTTGTTTGGCCCATGTAAAACCAACTGTTTTAAACGTGAACCCCCATTCTTTAATAACACGTAAAGCCTCTGGCAACATCGAATCAATAGCCCAAAGAAATAAAGTGCAATCATCGTCAGAAATATCAGAAATAGGTAGCTGACAAATATCGTCAATACTAAGGGTATTATAATGGCGGGTAGCAGATCGTTTCTGGCCCTTTTCAGAGTATGTTTTAAATGTCCATGCTGGGTCTGCATATATTATATTATAGCGTTTCTTTGGAAATGGTATCACTCAACTGACCAAGCCAAAGGTTCGTCATCTTCCGTAATAGTATTCTCCGATTGACCTAAAATTTGTTTTCCGAGCCAGATTTGCATAACTACATTCCCTTTGGTAGCGGACTTCCATTGTAGCTGTCTAAGTCTCATTTTCATTTCGGCTCTGCCTTTTGTCAGAAATTCCGAATAACTCTTTTCAATAAGATCAGCACTACAACCGAAGAAATCCCCGATCTCTTTATTCGTACACCCAAGAATAGCTAATTTTTTTACTTGTTCAGTATCAATGTTATATTTTTTTGGTCTCGCCATAATCCTCTTACCCTATGAGTTAGGTAAGTTTTGTTTATCATAAAAACATAATAAATACAGTAAATTTATCTATACTCGTTTTTCATACCAAGATCATTAATCGCTTGTTCTTTAGTTAAAAATCCTTTCCTTATACCCATATCAATAATATCTTTATTTTTAGCGGCATAATCTTTAATAAACCTAGTTACTTTGTTGTTTTTAATAGCATCAGTAAACATTTTAACCCTGTCCTCATCTTTGGTTATAGTGATACCAAAATTATATTCTTTCTTAGGAACGACATCTAAATATTTCTTTGCTGATAGCCAGAATGCGGGCTGTTTGGCAAATTCTTTATCTTTTACAGAATCATAATAAGAATTATACATATCAGCTAATTCCTCTGGTTTATCTAGCCAATCTTTCTCAATCTTATTAAAGTTTTTTTCTGCTATTCCTTTACTAACCTTATTACTAATCTTATCCCAGAACTTGTTAAAATTTGGAGAGTATTTATTAGTAGATGTATTGGTAGGGGTAGAGGTAGGGGTAGGGGGGTTATCGCTAGGTTTTTTTGGTCTGCCCCCTAGTTTACCATTTACTTTAGACGCATCTATTCTCTTACGAATATATAAATATTCTTGTAGCTGTCTTTCATTTTGATAGTGATTTTCTACAACAATAAAAAATTCTTCTAAAATCTTTTCACATGAAACTTTCTCACTATCCGTATAACAGCTAGCGATTCGTTTTATTCTATCAATATTTTTAGGTAGCCCAATACAACGCTTGTTCCAGTTCCAGCAAAGCAATCGAATATATATTCCAATTTCTTCACTACTTAAATGTGATGTGCCAGCAATAAAATCTTCGGTAAATAAATACCATGCTTTTAATTTTTCTTTAGGTTTCGAGTTCTCGTCTATAAACATTGTTTCCCCCATTTCTTAGTTGTTTATAAATTTTGTAAGTGACCTCATCTACTTTGTCGTCAAATTCTTCTTGAGAATAAGTTTTAAAAATAAATTCGTCTGTTACCTTTGTAATAGCTTTTGACTGTGCTTGCAACCACAAACCTATAAACTCGTCTTGGTTTTTATAACCTGATGGTAAAAAGATTTTTTTGTTTTTTGATATTTCTATTACTAACGACATTTTAAATTATTGGGGGCGGGAGAAAAAAGCATTCGAGCAACCCACCCCCGAATCGGCAGATGAAATGGGTTATCTGCCTAGTTCAGATAGCTACAATGCCTCGCTAAGAAAAGAACTATTTATATTATTAGTTAAAAATCGTTGGGAATCAAGGCTTTTTTTATGTAAAAATAATTAAAATAACTATTGTAAAAACCTAATAAATTTTGTAGGTTTAGGAATGATTAATAATAATAATAATAAGGAGACTACAATGCCAAAGACAGACAAATACGGAATAGAAATTAGAGTTGGAGATTTTGTATATATAGACTCTTATACTGGAATGGAGTTTGGTACATCTGCTGGAACAATCCAACAAATAAAAAAAATAGGTAGTAGAAGAATATCTTTTGACGCTGGTTATACAAATTTAAGATCAGCACAATTTGAATATATTACAAAATATAGTTTGATTTCTGTTGAAAAGAAAACTGAAACATACGGAACTTTTTATTTTCCATTGTTTGTAAGAACTGCAACAAATGATGAAATGTATAAATCTAATGTTTCAAAACTAAAAAAAGGTTCTGATGATTTATTATCAGAGGCTTTAATTAAAAACGAAACACATAAATATGAAAACTTATTAGGCAATTATAAGTTAAGAAATAGTGGATATGGTTTCAGTGTAATTTGGAGTAAAGAGAAATATTCTAAAATATTAACCAACAAATAATAATAAGGAGAATACAATGCCTAAATATAAATTTACTTTTGTTTCATCAAGAAAAGTAAGAACAGATGATTCATTAGAAAATCATAGAACCATAGAGGCTGAAAATATTGAGATAGCTATTTCAAAATTTTTTGTTTTTATAAAAGCCTTTTATGGTTCAGCACCTTTAAAAAGTTTTAAAGTTGAGGAGGTGTCATAATGCCTAAACTAAACAGACTTTTTAAGAAGATACAAAAGTTTGATGTTATTGAAAATAATAGCATCATTCATCTTTTTAAAATTACGCATCTTGATAACTCTACTGCCGTTTATAATAACGATGGTAAATTAGTTATGAAGAGTACAATCAACAAACCTAATAATAATAAAGGAGAAAACAATGCAAAAAAATAATTGGTTTGAGATAGATAAAAAAGGATTGCAACAAGTCCAAAGTGAGAAAGATAAATTCTTTATCATTAAGGAATTAGTAAGTAATTCTTTTGATGAGGTTATAACTTTATGCAAATTAGATATTGGTAAAACAACATCTTACAAAAGTTATATTGATTGCATGGATAATAGCATAGATGGTTTTAAGGATTTAAAAGATTCTTATACTATGTTTGCACCAAGCTACAAAAAAGGTATCGTAGAAAAAAGAGGCAGATTTAATGTTGGAGAAAAATTTGCTTTAGCTATGTTTGATTTTGCAAACATAAAATCTACAACTGGTTCAGTCATCTTTTCTAAAGATGGTTCAAGAAACAAAACAAAAGCAAAAACTGAACTAGGAACTATTTTTTCTGGAGAGTTAAAATTAACTTATGAAGAAATAGACGACCTTACACAAAAGGCAAAAATGATTATTCCACCAATAGGTGTTGAATATTTAGTAAATGGAAATTTAGTTTCTAGACCAGAAATATATAAATTTTTTACTGAAACTTTGCCTACTGTTGTTTCTGATGATGAGGGTAATTTAGTAAGATCATCAAGAAATACTAATATTGAGTTGTTCAAAACAGATGAACATTTTATTTATGAAATGGGTATTCCTGTTGTTGAGACTGATATTGGCTTTTCAATAAATGTCGATCAGAAAATTCCTCTTAACAAAGATAGAGATAATGTAAGTCCTAGCTATCTTAAAAAGCTAAAGACTTATGTACTTAATCATACATCATCTGATTTAACTGATGAGCAATCTAAATCTGCTTGGGTAACTGAGGCTCTTGAAGATGCTAATGTTGATGCAGTTAAAGATGTTGTTGAATCTAGATATGGAGAGGACGCTGTTGTTTTTGACCCAACTGACCATGAGGCTAACAAAAAAGCATTTGCAGATGATGTGAATGTTATTACTGGTGGTAGTTTCAACTCTAAAGTTTGGGACAATATCAAAAGAACTAGAGAAGAGCATCAAGACTTTGCTAGACCATCTGGTTCTGTTGGCCAATATGCTAGTCCTACTTTGACTGGTGGTGCTAAAGAAATTGATACCTATACTGATGGAATGAAAGAGGTAATAGATTATGCAAAAGAATTGCATTTATATTTATTTAACTCTTCTTGTTCTGTAAGTATTCACAATGGTAATGGTGCTTTAGCAACTTATGGAAGAGGCAACTTACAGTTCTCTTATAAGATGTTAGGTAAGAAATGGTTTGATATTGCCAACAACAAACAGAGAATATTGGAGTTGATAATTCACGAGTTTGGACACTGGTATTCGGGAGATCATTTAAGTGAAAGATATTATGATGGTCTTTGTGAAATCGGGGCAAAACTTATTATAAGGGAGTCCAATGAAAAATAAAAAATCAAAATTATTTCCCTACGGCTTTGAACGTAGGGAGGTAATCGGTTACTCGATGGATAAGGATAAGACTCCACTCTATCGAATTACAAGAGTTTTACCCAAAAAGAAAACTAACTATAAGTCTATTTTTAGGGTATCAATAGTTTTGCTTTTACTAATATGTGGTGCTGTGTTCCTTGCTGGGTGTAGCACCACGCCAATAGTAGATAGTAGGGGCAAAAGTTCCGCCAATATTGAGGGGACGGCGGAACGATATCACGATGACTATTATACTTGCGTTAGTATTGTTGATGACAATACCAATGTCTTTGTTGATACGTCTAAAGTCGTGTATAATAAACTACGATGGAGAGTTCTTTGGCTATCGCCTAAGCTACAAACTAAAAACGATTTAGTGAATAATTGCTTAGAGGGTCGAGGGTACTCTGTCTTAAATAAATAATAATAAAAAGGAGAAACTACAATGTCGAATATAGTTGATAAAGTCTTTGATAATACCGAAGATGGAAAACCAAACTACGCAATACAATTAGTTGATGGCACTAGGTTATATTGTCGGGGGCAAGTATTGAACCCGTTACCACAGTCAGGCGATGCGATTGATTTTACAGTAATCAACGTAAAAACATCTGACAAAGGCAATCAATATACTAATGTCAAAGATGTAACTGTTGCACATAATCATACACTCGATGATGATTTGCCAACTGGAAACCCTGTTGTGACTCAATCAAATCCTAATTATCAATATACGCCGCCAGCACCAAAAGCGAATGATGCTCAAACAAGACAAAGAATGGATATTTTCGTGACTGGTGTTGTTGGTCGATCAATGGGTAGTGGTCATTTCAGTGTCGAAGATATAAGCGATTTGACTAAAAATGCAGTGAGAGCATTTAATGACAACCTCAAAAATATCTAAAAATTACCGAAAGATATTTTTCGATTACTGGGGGCTATCTATCGTAGATATCCCTCAGTGTTGGGGTTGCTATCAAAGGCCAGCAGTCGAAATACATCATTTGAAATCAAAAGGTTTTGGTGGCAGTAAAAAAAACTCTTACAATGTACCAAGCAATTTATTTCCTGTTTGCCGTCCATGTCATACTTTGGCCCATAGCAACAGACAAGTTAATGAAGAATTTAAAAAAGAATTACAACAAAAGATAGACGATAAGGAATTTGAAAAAAATGACATCTGATATTTATTCACTAGATTTTAACCCAAATATTCTATCCACTAAACAAGAGGAATTAGGTTTGGTATTTTCAGATAATGATACAGCAGTAGAATTGATGAAAAAAGAAGAGAAAATGATTATTGCAGAATTAACGCTGGAACATACTCGTAACAGCAGTTATAAGAATACAACAGAATTAAATGGACTCATTTATTCTGATAACAAGTTTAAGCAGTGGTTTGACAGATATAAAACTACTCTTAAAGAAAGGAATCGTTCTAAAATTAGATACGAGACCTTTAAGGCTTTTCGTGATGACCTCAGAACTAAGGTCGTAAACGAAAGGGAATTGGCAAAAAATAACTTATAGAAAGGAGTCATTATGCCAGAACTAACACAAAACCAACAAATACTTGATTATCTAAAATCAGGTAAAAAGATAACCCCACTTACAGCGTTAAAAAAGTTTGGCTGTTTTAGATTAAGTGCAAGAATATTTAATTTAAAAGAAGAGGGACACGCAATCATAACTAACAATGTTACTCGAAAAGGTAAAACTTTTGCTGAGTATTCACTAATGGAGTAATTATGAGTTTAGAAGATAAAAAATTATTTTGTATTAGTGAAGATCAAATTGCAGAAATGGAAGATGGTCTCGATTTAGATAAAATGAGGGCTTTTGATAAGCATAATAGTGATATTGAAACTATGACATTATGTAAGGCTGGTCTTAATATGTATATCAAGAGGTTTGGTAAGGAGAGCAATATCTATGAAAAGTGTAAAGAACTTATTGTAGAACTTGATAACAATATCAAACACACTCAAAACTATATGGACGTATTATGATTGAGCATTTCAAAAAGTTTGATACGAAAGATAAAGATGGTAACATTAAAAGTTTGTTACCCTTATCCTTTAGTCATATTAATGAGTTCGCATTTCAAAGAGATCGTTGGGCCTTAAAGCGTATCTTTGGTTACGAATTCCCATCATCTGCGGCGGCAGAAAGAGGTAAATCCGTAGAGTCTGGTCTTAATATGTGGCTAAATGGAATAGATAAACAAGAGGCAATAGATAAGATGTTTGATGAGTTCCAAGCTAATTGTAAATTGTTTGATGACCCTAAACAAACTGAGGAAGAATATAATCTTATTCCTTTGTTCGATCAGGGAGTCAAAGCATTTAATGAGTTTGGTTTCAAATGGAATCTTATAGGCTATCAAAAAAAAGTAGAACTCGATATTCATGGAATACCGATGATCGGGTACACTGACTTTCATTTTGAGGATAAGCAAACAAAAGAGGATTTTTACATTGATCTTAAAACGACCAAGCGTAAACCTACTGGCTTATCTATGTCTCATGCTATGCAACAATCTATTTATCATAGAGGGACAAACGCAAATCAAAAACTTTGGTATCTAATAGCAAATAAATCTGGTGCTAAATTTGAACCTATGAACTTAACTGATTATGATAGTCCTATGAAAGTATGTGAGCATATTATTTCTGTTATGGGAAAATATCTTGAATTGGTAAATTCTAAGGAAGATGTCAAAAATAGCATTATTCCGAACCCTGACGATTGGATTTGGCGTGATACAGCCGTCCTAGAGGCTAGAAAAGAGGTTTGGGGTTACTAAGTACCCCTGACCTTTAAAAGTCGCTGTGTGGCCCTTAAATTGCGATTCTGAGGTGCTTTAAGAGTAATCTTAACTTTCCTTTTGCGATTTATGGGCCTTTTGTTAATTAACTCAGATATTGTTGATGATGTTGTAAATCCACTCATTTGCCAACTGATCTCATGGCTCTATTATGGGCCTGTGAAAAGGTTGCACCCTTTTTCATAGCAGTAGCCATAGACCTCATGTGTTTCAATGAATGATGCCTAGCGTGGCGGTTCATTGTTTGTCGCTGTCTAGGCTTTAAATCTTTCACTATGTTTTTTATAGATGCAACCTTAACCATTATTTCTTTTTCTTTTTCTTTTTAGGTTTTGTCATCTTAGACATTTTAGATTTCTTTTTGCCTTTTGAATGACTACCCTTACCATAATGATACGGCATTTATTTCTCCTTAATGTAGAATATAATTATGTGCCGCAATTACTACCGCAACTGCTATCACGATTTGCACCCAAGATTTTAATTCAGTGAATGCGTGCCACCATTTAGTAATTTTCTGTTCTACAAATTTTCTAGCCATAAATTACTCCTTTCCTTTGTCGGTGTTTATTTTCTTTAATTTCTCGAAACTACGAATACCTGACATTCCAAGTAAAGCCATAACGAGGGGCATTAAAGTACCCATATCCATTTGCGGTACATTCAAAACTTCATATTGAAATAGTCCACAAAAGAATAAGATAAATTTACTCAATACATATTCCCAAAATATTGCTAACGCACAACTAAAGCCTATAAGTGGCCTCCAAGCACGCTGTAAAAAGCCACTAATACCACCCGCTTTGCTTGACGCATCAGCCAAGTTAATAGACATTTGTTTTTCTTTAAGTTTTGCCTCTATCTCAGCAAATCTATTTTTTAATTGTAGTTTTTCTTCATCACTGGTGTGTAAGTCATCAATGACTCCAGCAACAGCCTTAATAGTACCACCACTTAATAATTTTCCTAAAACCATTATTGTCTCCTATACATCAGCAGTAATAGATTTTTGCATTTTAGCAATTATACGATTAGCCCTGTTAGTTGTTTGATTATACCAACGGGAGTCTTTCATTTCGACCATCGCACCGGCAATATCTTTATTTTTAAGACATTCTTTAAACTTAACAAATTTTTGTAAACGAGGTAAACCAAGTTGAAATACCATGTGAGCAACACATTCTTTGGCGTTATCATCTAAACTCATATCCTCAGTAAATATTTCCATGTCATTTAAAGCAACATTAAAATCTTTCATAAAAAGTTCTACTGCTCTTTCTTTAGTTATTGGTTTCATTAACTCATCTTTTTCATTATCTCTAATAAGATGGCCAGCACCAATAGTCCAATAACCTAGATGATCTTGATAAGGCTTTAATATTATTCCGCCCTCTTCTTTGATTATATCGTCTCTTAAAGTTTCTATATCCATTATCCTACCATTCTTAGAATCCATGCAATAAATTGAGTAGCAACCATAAACCCAATTCCGTATAAAATTCTATTTAGTTTTTTTACTTCAATCTGTAAATGATGAATATGATTCGTTTCTAACAACTCAATCTTATTGTAAATATTTACAATATGCTCTTTTGTTGTTTTTGGTGTTATTTTATTCATACTCTATTCCTATTACCAAACCATAATTACCTGACATTTCATAAGCTGGTGCAATAAAAAATTTATTCTTTTTATATCGAACCATAGGTAAAATATCTCCCCCTGAATATCCTGTAACTACTCCATATTCAATATTTTTGTATTTCTTTCCGTAAAAAAGACTAACATTTTTTTCACTATTGTAAAACCCCCCATAAATTGTTTGATCGTCAGTGCATCTAATCTGTGGGTGTATATTATTATAATTATTTTCTAATCCTAAATGTAAACTAACAGCTAACAAAAAGCTAAGACAAGTCATGTATTTTCAACTTTTAATCCCTTGCACTCAAATTTAATTACTAATTTTTCTTGCTCTATATAATCTTTTTCTAATTCTTCCATTTTTTCTAAACTACGAAAACTATTATAAGCCTCTTTATAACCAGCAACTACACAGTCATAATGATTATTGAATTGATAACCAGATATACTATTTGATGGACACTCTCCACTAACCATACTGCACATATATAAAATTAAAACGTATTTCATTTATATTTATTCCAATTATATTGATAACAATTAGTGTATTTTGTTTTATCGCAATCTGTTGGTATGAGTGATATGGAACAGCTATTCAATAAAAATAATAATATTAAATATTTCATTTCCTAGTGCTTAGTGGATTTTCTAAAGCAATTCTGATTTGTTTTTGTATTTTTTCCTCTAAATCAGCCATTTCTTGTTTTAGTTCACTAATAGTTTCTTTTAAATCCTTTGAGTTTTCTCTGCTATCTTCTTTTACTCTTTGTTCTACATCTTCAACTATTGTCTCAATTCTTCGTACATCTGCTTTCAAATCATTTTTAAGTTCTTTAGCAACATCAGCTACTAACGAAACCTCTTCTAATATTATTGATATTTCTGATTGCAACATATCAACCTCAGTATTTACAACCTCTAATTTCTTATCAAAGCCTGACATATCAGGGCTAACAAAAGAATTAATTTTGGCCTCCATATCTAAATATCTTTGGTATGCCTCAAACCCACCCCATAAAACACCAATAAATGAACTTAAAATAGTGATTATGAGAAACACCCTACCGCCCTTAAATTTAATACCGCCTATATCTATTTCTGTTTGTTGTTTAGCCACGCCCTTGCCCCCTATATTTCTTTGAAAATCCTCGTCTTTTATCTTTATTCATTTTTTGTTTACTAGGATTACGGCCAATACTTGTCTTATGATGTACTGGCTCATGTGCCTCAAAGTTTTTAAATTTCTTTGCCATTATTTTAATATTAATTTGTTTATATGTTTACTACCAAATTTATCTACCTCAATCTCAGCCATCGACTTTATGCACTGATACTCAACTGAACTACCAACATTACGAGAGGCAATTCTTTTACCTTTTAAACATTCACTCATAGATTCTTGTATTCTATGCTCAGTAATTTCTCCTTGCACAATCATAAGTAGAGCAACCACTAACTCAGTGACCATTTTCTCTCACTTTATCTTTTAATTTTTCTATATCCTCTAATGCTTTTTCTAACTGTGTTTGAGTAAATTCTATATTAACTTTATTTGTCATATTTTGCTCTTGGGTTTCTTGTAGTTTTTCAACAGTTTTATATAAATCCTCAATTAACATATACTGCTCTTGGTCGGTAGGTAATTGTTCTGATTTTTTAAGAAGATCAGCTTGGAATAACTCTCTTGAGGTCTCTAATGATGTTAGCCTCCCAGTCAATTCGGTGTAACCAATTACGCCAGCAATTATTCCAGCTACAATAGCCAACATATTTTTGATTGGCATACTTACGCTTGTATTTTCACTTACTTTCATACTGGCTTTCTATAATCTCATTCATTAATCCATCACTCCCTACAAATAAAAAGTAACCAGCCATATTATTATCAGAAATGACGGCATCTGGCAAAGTGAAGTCTGTAAAGAACTCGGCCCTGTCATTTAACTGTTGTTGGCTATCAAAAAATGTTTTAGTGTTCCCTAATACTTGCATAACAACAAGAGTTTTTATTTGACTAGATTCATCATACCTTTTTTTATCATCAATTTTTTTCATAACCTTTTTGGCGGCTTTTTCTTTTGATGACTGTTTTTTCTCTGCTGTCTTGGTTTTTTCGCTTTTCTTTGTCTCTTGTTGTGGCTCTTCTTTCTTTTCTTCTTTTATTTTTTCAACTACTTTGGTTTTCTCTTCTTTGGATTCCTCGTCTGATTGCGTCTCTTGTTTTTCCTCTTTTGCCTCTGAGGTTTGTTCGTTGGTTTCTTCCACATCGTTCTCGGATTGGGTACTTTCTGTTTGGTCTGGCTCTTGTGTTGATTCTGTGGTTGTTTCTGTATTCTCTTCTCCACCCACATTTGTATCAACCTCTATTTCAGTTTCTAAGTTCATTTCTAA
>Ga0209232_1000294_pt1 | contig 31928 bp, 48 predicted proteins | sample ETNvirenome_2_60_FD_184066 | JGI IMG/M metagenome (GOLD analysis project Ga0209232, IMG submission 184066) | Marine viral communities from the Pacific Ocean - ETNP_2_60 (SPAdes) (version 2) | ecosystem: Environmental > Aquatic > Marine > Oceanic | place: Pacific Ocean | collected 2013-06-22
GATTTTTGCTGACCCTTCCATAAGTTTGAGTTCACCAAAGGCAAAGCTGCAAGCGAAAGAGACATAAAAGCGAATACCTTCAAGGATGTTAACATTAGCTACTGCTCTGTAAAGACTTCTCTTAAGATCTTTCTCAGTCCACGTTGTAGAAGGAGATCCTTTAGAATCTGCTTTCCACATACTTCCTTGTCCCCATTCCTGTGCATAGTTTATAAACTCATCATAAGCTTTAGTAACAGATTCAGCACGAGCTATAATTTTTTCATCCTCAAGAATAGTATCGAAGACCTCGGAAGCATTTGGATAGATATTTTTGATGATATATGTATAAGATCTACTATGGATCATCTCCATAAACTCCCATACTTTCATAGCACCTTCTAGTTCTGGTAAAGAACAATAAGGTGCAAATGCCATACCAGGTCCACGTCCTTGAACTGAATCAAGTAGAATCTGATACTTCAAATTGCTAGTGAATATATGCTTCTGTTCTGGACGTAATGATTGATAGTCACCACGATCTTTCTGAAGAGATACCTCTTCTGGTCTCCAAAAATATCCAAGCATTCTACTCGTAAGCTTCTCGAATACTGGATACTTATATTCATCATATCTTTGTACTCCCAAAGGAGCACCAAAGAACATGGGTTGATTTATAGTGTCAACAATATTATTGTTGAACACTGTCATGCCATTTGGCTCAGATCGTACAGGACTCACAGGATTCTTCTTCTAGGTTTTCAATTTCAGCAATAAGGTTAGACACTACTACTGGTTCTTCTATCTCATCACTCTTCATGTCATGAGTATTCTGATAGTAAGATGTCTTCCAACCATACTTGTAGGTTGTTAGGAGATCCTGAGCCATTACAGATACAGGAACTTCATTATCGTCATAGTTCTCTGGATTATAACTCCAATTGCCAGAAATTGCTTGGTCAAAGAACTTCTGCATCACAGATACTACGTTTATATATCCGTTGTTACTCTTCATCTCCCATAACAAAGTGTAATTATTTTTTAGACTAGCATACGAAGGAACTATTTGTTTGAGTGGTCCTTTCTTTGACTTCTTAATCGATAGATAATCCCTTGGTGGTTCAATACCATTAGTTGCATTAGATACAACAGATGATGATTCACTAGGCATCTGTGCTGACAGTGTACTATGTCTCAAACCATGTATTCTTATGGACTCTCTAAGTTCTTCCCAGTCATGTTGTAATGGAATACTACTAATCTCATCTACATCTTTTTTATAATGATCTATAGGTAACTCTCCATCAAAATATTTTGTGGAACTGAATCCTTCACATGAACCTCTTTCTTCAGCAAGTTTATTAGATGCTTTTAGAAGGAAGAACTGAAAAGATTCTGTCAAAGTATGAACTGCATCCCATGCTTCTTGTGAATCATAATCATGACCTAACTTAGCAAGGTAATGTGCTAATCCAATGAACCCTATACCTAATGATCTTCTCTTCTTCGTAGATTTTTCAGCAGCAACAACAGGATATTCCTGATAATCAATAATCTCTTCTAATGCACGAACAGATAGATCACATAACTCTTCCAACTCTTTGTCTGAAGTTACTTTACCTACGTTAATAGCAGATAGAATACACAATGCTATCTCACCATTAGGGTCATCTATATGTTGAACAGGTGTAGTAGGTAAAGTAATCTCTTGGCATAGGTTACTCATGGTAACCTTGTCTTTGAAGGAAGAATGACTGTTACAATGGTCAATATTCATGATGTAAATACGACCAGTCTCTGCTCTCTCCTTTAGTAAATCCCCAATCAGTTCCTGGGCACTGACTGTTGTTCTTGGGATTGATTCATCCAGTTCGTAACTCCGATATAGGTCATCAAACTCAGGGGTCCCATAACTCTCATAAAGGCCAGGAACATTATGAGGGGAAAATAACGAGACTTCCTGATTTTGGATAAACCTTTCATAGAATAACTTACTTAACTGGATGGAGTAGTCGAGTTTTCTGACACGGTTATCTTCTGTTCCTTTGTTGTTTTTGAGGACGAGGATGTCTTGGATTTCCTGATGCCAGATCGGAAAGTGGACAGTCGCTGAACCGCCTCTGATCCCGTTTTGTGTACAGCAACGGACAGTAGCCTCAAATTTTTTAAGGAAGGGTACAACACCTGTGTGCTGAACCTCTCCACCTCGGATTCTAGAGTTGATTCCTCTGATTCTTCCTCCGTTAATGCCGATACCAGCACGTTGTGCGACGTATTTCCCAATAGCCATATCAGAGCTAAAGATACTATCGAGGGTATCATCAGAATCAACCAAAACACAAGATGCAAATTGACGGATGGGCGTTCTGACACCTGCCATAACGGGCGTTGGGATGTTGAGTCGGTGTCTGCTGATTGCGTTGTAGTATCGTCGGACATAATTGATCCTATTTTCTTGTGGATAGTTAGCAAATAAAGTAGCAGCGATCATCATATACATCTGCTGAGGAGTCTCATATACCTGTGTTGTACTCCTATCTTGTACAAGATACTTGTCAACAACCTGGCGAAGACCTGCATATGTAAACAGATAATCCCTTGTGTGATCGATGGAATCATTGAGAAGAGATATTTCCTCATCAGAATACTTATCACGTACTGTAGGGGCATATACACCCCTCTCAATACAAGAATCAATATGTTCTGACAATGGTGGAATCTCTTCCAACCTACCATATAAACTCTTCTTCAAAGAGAAGAGTAATAAACGAGCAGCAACGAACTGATAGTTGGGATGATCCAAATCAATTAGGTCTGAAGCAGACTTGATTAAGATACTTTGAATCTCAGCAGTGCTGATTCCATCAAATAGTTGAAGTCCAGATTGAATTTCAACTTGTGAAGAAGATACGTTAGCGAGTCCATCACATGCACGATCAACCATGACGTGCATCTTTTCTAGATTCAATGGTTCTATTGAACCATTTCTTTTTCTAACTGACGTTCCGTTGCTCATACCTTTTTCCAAGTTTGTAGTTTCAATTTAGCTTTCAATCCATTGAATGTATTCAATTTTACCAGTTCCATGACGTTATGTCCAGCAATGTACATATCATTGACATCTTTTTCACGAATCTCTGACGGAAAGATGACCACTTCCTTATTCAATGAGATGGTCTTAGCAATTTTAGAGACGATCTCCCTGTTCCTGGGTTCGTTATCGTAGATGTAGGTAAAGTCAAAATCGTAATTGCTAAGGTCCACGTCACTACCGCACATAGCAATGGAATTATCAATGAACGTGGAGTCAAATGGTCCTTCGGTGACATAAACTTTCTTAGTCCTATCTATTTGTTCTAGACCGTACACTTTGGGATGATTGTCCACAAGCATTATAGTGAGATATTTAGGTTGTTGCTTGCCATCTAATGCCCGTCCTTGGAATCCTATAAGAGTCTTATTTTCATCATACATTGGTATGACTATACGAGGATGATCGTAAAGAATATTATCAAATGTTGGCTTGAAAGTATTACAGAAATGTTTAAACTTATCAGTATAATAAAACTTAGTCGGATCAAGTTTTCTATTCTTTAAATACAAACTTGCCCTAGCAACATCAGATGCTAAAGGCAAGTTAATTTTCTTCTTGAATACAGGTTTACCAATTACTTTCTTGAAGTCTGGTTCAGGTGTAACGGTTGCTTTACCAGTTAGACCTTGCTTATATCTCTCCATTACATATTGGTCATATAAATGAGAGTCCTGATCCTTTAGGAAATTTGTAAAGGATCTGGATAGACCACAGTTATGGCACCTGAAATTGAAGTCTGTCTTGATTTGATATAGATATGCTCTCGTCTTATTCTTATTCTTTTTAGAGTCACCACAATAAGGACACCTAAAATTGTAAAGATTATTCTTTGTTCTCTTGAATTTATTCAGCCTTGCAGATACCAAAGAAATATACTTGGCATCAACATGAATCATTATCTATTTTCTGGAGGGATTTTTATTATAGCAGGTGTAGGGTCTGGGGTCAATCCTTTTTTGAGGACTGCTTGTCCGACTGGACTAACGAGGAAAGATAGAATAGAAAGAGCACCAAAGATACTCCACATTTTCTTTTCCATGATACGGAGTCTTTCATCTACCTTGCGAATATCTCTCTCACATCCCTTCTTAATCTCCGCACTTTGACGGCTGACTTCTCTATGAAGCGATTCAACTTTCTCAAATAGTACTGCATCTATCCTGTCCTGTTTGTCTAATTTCTCATCATGGACAGCAAGCATCTGCCCCATCTTGATATTGTTTTCTTGAAGGGTTTCTATTACTCTCTCTAGTCTTTCAAGTACTTGTTCGTTCACTCTCATTTTGGCATCCAAGCTTTACGTGATCTGGGACCAAGATAGGCAAACTTTTTCCTTTTCTTCTTCCGAATTATAGGATCATCTCCAAGTTCAGTAGCAGGTTTTATATTCCCACTAGAAATATTATTCGTAGGTACTTCTTCCCTAAGAATATTTAGAATTCTGTTAAGTTTCTTATCATCCATTAGATAGAAGTAAGTATAACGTGAGCTTCTTTATGAAGATCAATCGTATCCAGACCAGACTTAGGATAATCAGGTATCCTGTTCAAGAATACCAAAAACGTTTTCAATATAGTCCAATACTCTTTATCTATCTTATAAAAAAGAAGTGGTATGGTACCTTCACCAAATACATTGAAACAAATAATTAAATGATTCAGGATGAGATGGTGTTTCAAATCACCCTGAGTCATATATTTCTTCAACAGTCTCTTTATATACTTGAAACGTTTCATGTCCTCCTCAAAATCCTCCATAGTGGAGGCATGAGGATTTTCATAATGTTTTATAGCAAAGAGCAAATGATTTTCATCATTTAGTTCATCAAATTTCATACCAAGTTATTGCAAATTTTATGCAACTACTGTTATTGTTCCAGCAGCAGATCCAATTCCAGCAGCGTTAGTGATAGTAGACGCTGTGTTAGTGCCGTTATCCTTTACAGTTCCACCGTTCAATGCTAATGCATTAGCACCGATTGATAGTACATCATCAGCATCAGTTGCAGCATTACCAGCAGCAATAACCTTACTGAATACTAATTCATTAGTACCAGTTCCAGCAGTGTAATTAGCAACAACATTCCTTGCTGGAGTATCGTTAGTAATTGTCAACTGTGGTGTGCCTGTAACGTCAACTGCCTCATTGAAACGTACTCTAACAGATAGAGTACCACCATCAGACTTATCAAACGAACTTGAGATCCATTCAATTTCTGTGATGTCAGCAGCACCAATAGATACTGCTAGTCCACTGATCGCTACTAATAGTTCAGGATCAGCGTCTGTGTTATCATTGCCACTCCAAGCAGATCCAGCCTCACGAACCCAACCTGTTGCATTTGCAAACACTTCTTTCTTTTCTGTGGTGGTTAGATTCTTTGGCTTAGACTCATCACCATCCGATGCTCCCCAGAGTGCCATGTGTTTCCTTATATTTTACGTAAATCTATTTATCTCTAGCGATAATTGCCTTAGACACTTGTGCTAAAAGTTTATCATCCATTTCAGTCTTAGTAAGCTTGACTGCTTTAGCAAGGATAAACAAACACAATTCTATAAGTTTTTCTCCAAGCTCCTCATTCTCAGGGATCTTGTTTACTGCATCCTTAATTATTTGTGATGCAAATGGAAGTAGAAATGATAACATGATCTAATTTTTTTACTCAACGTATATAGGCTCACTTTTTATTACTTACTAATCTACCTCGTTTATTGTAGTATTTGTATTCACCTTTCTTCAAAGTATTGAGAGATGCTTCTGCTTCTCTACGCCACTTCTTGAAATTTTTAGCTTGCTTATGCTTTGAAGCTGCCTTCTTTAGTAGTTCATCCTTTATACTTTCACCAACAACTCTTGCACCAGCAGGTTTTCTATATCCACGATTACGTTTTACCTTAAGATCCTTTTGAAGTGGTCTCTTTTTCCACCCATATACTCTATGAGCACTAGCACCTTCTGAACTACCTCTTGGATGTAAGGATGCTTGCATTGCTTTATACTCACTTGTTCTGTCTGGTTCCTCACGAAATAGATCATCTAATGGTGATTTCCTTTCCTTTCCTTTTTTAACACCTCTTCTATATTCGTGATCATCTCTACGATGCATGTTTGGATTCATTATAGGTAATGAACCTGCAGGTGCTTTATCAAGTCCAGCTCTTTTATTCCTTGCCTTTTGTTTCGCTGCCCTAGACTTACCCATATCTACCCTTGCTTCTCCAAAAAGTTTGGGTCCTTTTGATTTCTTCTCTGCTGCTGCTTTCTCACCAGGATTTGTTGTCTTTCTAGCAAGGTTACCAATCTTGGCATCCCTTCTTACTTGTCTATGTTTCTTAGGATCTATATCAAATGATTCTTTCTTCGCACCCTTCTGTCTCATAAAGTCTTTAAAATCAATTTCAACTCTTCTTGCTCTAGCACGATCCTGTTTTTTAGGATCATTACTATAGGAAAGTGCAGATGCTTGATTTAATTTCTTAGTATCCTTTACACTAAGTGACTCTTTCATGTTCCTAGTCCACGTCCTTTCTTATAGTTACTCTCTCCACCATACCTTGCCATAGTATCAACGTATCCTTGAGTGGATTTGAACCCTGCTTTCTTTGCCTTAGATGCAAGTGCTTTCTTAGAAGAAGCTGCCTTCGTGTACTTGCCAGTACCTGCAGTAGACTTAGCACCCTTTACTTTCTTTGTTTGTTTACTACCACCTTGACCAGCAATAGCACCCTTACCATGTTTCTTAGTAATGTCTGCTAGGACTGCTGCTAATGCTTTGTCCTTTACAGCACCACGACCACCCTTCTTAGAAGCTTTACCAGTCTTTGCACTCTTACCTGTTTTCTTAGCATACCTAGTTCTTTCAAATAAACTAAGTGCTTCTGTCGTTACCAAATCTAGAGCAGACCTCATCTTAGGTGCTGGTACTAGATCAATTATCTCAGTCTTACTACCATCAATATTCTTTATAGTAAGATCTTCTTTTCTATAGGTAGGAACCTTTGCACCTTTGACACCTCTTCTTGCCTTGTGCTCTTCTCTGCGTTTATCAATAGTCTTACCCCTTTTATTTTCAGGGTCAAACATTGCTGGATCAACAGTTTTAGGTCCAGAATGTCTCCAGTTTCTGATAGTTGCTTTACCATAATCAGAACGTCCTTGATCTACCCTTGCTTCAAACGTAGTTGGCAAAGAATCTTCTTTCTTACTTGTATTGCTCTTGTTATGAACATATGCTAAGTAAGTAGGAGATTTTTTCTTTACTGTTCCACCTGCTCTTTTAACTGACTTGTGTCCACCACCTCTGTCAGAGTCAGGCCAGTCACCACCACCTCCAGTTGCTCTCCTAGAGTATCCTTTACCACCTAGTCTTTCATCAAGTTCTGTTTCTTCCTTCTTAACACCACGACGTGCTTCGTGCTCTGCAGTACGTGCTTTCATTGCATTTAAACCAGGAGCACCCTTCTGCCCCTTACCTTTCATCCACTTTTGAGTTCTTGCGACAACCTTTTCACCTGTTCCTCTGTGGTAATCAGGCTTACCTAAACCTTTACCATCTCCTCTCCAGATTCCGTATGCCGTCCCCTCATCAGTAGCGACGACATCAGAAGACTTTTTTACAGAAGATACCTCCTCAGTCTTAACATTAGGATTGACTTCAATCTTATTCTTTACGTTAGTTTTTATATCAAGCTTTGGTCTTTTTACTGCTTCAGAAACAAAACCTATTTCATCTCTCCAAGATGAGTACTCATCAGTAAGAGCTTTCTTTGCTTTCTTAGCAAACTTAACAGTGCCTGATACCCCAGATGCAAATCCCTTAGCAAAATCCTTTACACGCTTTTCAGGGACTTTACCAGCAGCTCTCGCTTTGTTGTGAGCAGCTACACCCTTCTTAACATAACCCTTGACCTTACCAAGAAGACCTTGCTTAGTTGCCTTCTTAGCGGGTTGCTTTGCCTTTGCCTTCTTGGTTGCTACTGCAACCTTTTTCTTAGCAACTGCTTTCTTCTTACCAGCCTTTACAGCAGTAACATATGAAGGAGCACCTAACTTTGGCTTTTTCTTAGAAGACTTATACTCACCAGTTCCTGATGATTGTCTCTTTGCTTCCTTTGCCTTAGCAGCAGGGATTGTCTTAGTCTTTAAGTTTTCAAGATTTCTCTTAGTTGCACGTCTTGCTTTTCTTTCTTCATCTAACTGTTCAGGGAAATCAAGAACGAAATCTGTGAATGTATCAATACCAATATCTTCAATGATTAGATCAATACCTTCTTCATTTATTCCTTCTGATATAAAATAATCAACAGCAGTCTCTATAAGAGTATCTTCCTTTGTCAATCCAGCACCAGCTTTATACAAAGGTTTTCCATCAACCTTACTCTTCTGACCTGACTGATAACCTTGCCATGCTTTAGTGTTACCTTTCTTGTCAGCATTACTTACTTCGTATGCTTCCTTTACTTTTTTCTTCTTATCTGCATGATACTTACGCATTGAAGGTAGTGGTGAATCCTTTGCATCTCCACCTTTACTAATTCTTTTCTTCTCTAGACGAGCAATGATATCAGCAATACCTTCTTCATTTTGAAGATTCGCATTCTTTTTCTGTGGCTTCCTCTTCTCACCTTTACTTGATCCCCAGTTATCTTCATGATCCTGATCTCTTGGAATCCAATGAGGACGCTCATAAGATTGACGTTGCTTCATCCTTTTCTGACGAGCTGCTTCCCAACGATCAACTTGCCCTGATAAGCTATCCGCTTCCTTAACTTCTTTCTTTTCTCTCTTACTAATCTTACCATCTACATCACTTTTTTCGTACCACTTATTATCACCATCATCATCTTGCCAACGCTTCTGACGTTTAGCAGCTTTCTTTTTTGATTCATCAATTATAGATTGACGAAGACTCTCGTAAGGAGACTCAAAAGGATTACCCATCTTACAAACACTAATTAGCCGTAAACTTATTTATCAAAAGTCCAATGCTAGAAAGAACTTGTCAACTTCTTTTGCCTGAGATACCCATGCTCTAAATATATCCTTATTTTCATCCATACAAATTAAATGGTTAGCACCTCGTCTGAATACTTGACCTGTCCTATTATTAGATTCAATAACAGAACCTACTTTAAAGATATCACCTGCCAAATACTGCTCTCTTATACTTCTCTCATCAACAGGTATTACATTCATCATAACGTAAGTATATAATGTACCGTTCTGTTGTAATGCTAACTCTGAGATTTCTTTTGCCCTTGATGATCTAACGACGATATTAATTGCATCAAACCCATTCTCGTTAAGTGATTGGAGGACATCGAAAATGGTTTCTGCATTTTTATCGTCGATGATTGACTCGCTAATCTCAGGATATGCATTTTTCAATTCCTCAATGTTACTATCCCTACTGGGGAATATGTAATAAAATTCACCACCTGATACTTCTTCTACTGTAGCAAGAATATTATCAGAGGTTTCTGGACTATCAAATTTATCAAATGCAATAGTAAGAGGAGTATCTCTACTCATTTGATCCAAAGCAGCTTTGGTATCACCATTACTTGCTTGGGTTTCTTTAGCATCTGGAAGAGTAGGTTCTATTGCCCTAGCCTTAGAAGCAAGTGAAGGACCAGCGTTCTTACCTGCAGATGTTACTGCTGATGTACTGCGATCAGAATCATGCTTTTCATCTTCTGCACCCCCACGGGCACCAAACATCTTTAGTTCACCCTTAACAGTCTTAGCTTTCAGACTGCCTTGGCGATCATACCAATCTCCGTGACCGTCTCCTACCAAACCCAATCTCTTCGCTTGAGAGGATGCTTTGGTAACTCTTGCTTCTGTTATGAATGTTCGGAACTGCTTCACGTATCTTTTTAAAGATTTGATGTTTATTTTTCTCGATGAAAGCTAATCCAATAACTCTCATGTGTTTATATTTATCATCCTCAGTGATAGCATAGAAAAAGCACATAAAATCTTCAATCTCTTTCTTCATGATCTGTCTTCTTTTTGGTCTATCTTTATAGACTGTAATTAATTCATCAATAAAATCGTTCATGTTACTGGTTCTATTCTAAGGACAGCTTCATTGATTGGTTGATTTTTTGTATCTGGATCAAGGTAACCCCTGTTCTTCAAACGAATGTCAACGAAAACTCTATCCATCATACCATTAATCATAGCATCAGTGATAGGTGATACTTGTGGTGTACTATCTAGAATATGAGTTGCACACCTATCATTACTAACACCAAATACATTTCCACCAGTCAAAGACTCACGTATAAACTCCCTTTTGAAAGCAATGTATAATCTGTCTGGTTGTGGTTGTTGTCTTGAACCTAATATACGTTGTAGATCTTGAAACTCACCCTGCTGTTTTCCTCTTTCTAATAAAGGTCTTATCTGTGTCTGTGGTAGTTTTCCCAAATCCATAGTATCTCCCATCCAATCTAATATCTCAGCAACCCTCATAACTTCTCCACCACCCATACCACCAGCAATAGCAATCTTTTGTAATACCATATTCATAACAGACACACTACCCTGAATACCAGCACTACCTAACTGCCAAGCATCATCCCATTTCATAGAACATCTATACCTAGTTCCATTCTTTACAAATAAAACATCAGTCTTTGGTTCTGGACTTCTACCACCAAGTTGTTTAAATGACTTATAAAACTGTTGGCTAGTTGGATTGGTTCGTTCAACATTCCATATATTATTCATAAATCTTTGAGCAGTATCAAAAACTTGCTGGTCTGAAATTTTACTTCTATGTAATGTTAACCTACTTTCTTCATCTAATGTAGGATCTTCAATCCTACTCAAAGCCTGTGCCATTACAGCATGTTCATATTGATTACCCCTAGAAATTGCCATAAAAACCTCCGCTTCAGATATTTATTTTTATGCCATACCCTTCAATATATCACCAGTTTCTTTAGCTTCTTTAGAATCCTCTCTAAGATAAGTATTACCATGTTCCTTTGGATCTGGTAAAGGTGTTGAATAAATCTCACCTTGAAGCTCTTTACCTACACCAAAGGTTTTCTTGATAACCATCTGCCAATCATAAGTATCATCAAACCCATCACAGTTAGATTCAAAATTTATACCTGGTTTTGTTCTCCTTCTATTTGATGAAGGGGTTTTCAATTTATAATCACGATAATGAGCATCACCATTCTGTTCATATATCCATTGTTTAGCCGCCCATTTATATTCTCTTAGTTTATTCCAACTACTATTCTCATCTTGATTAGTTATAGACCAACGATTGAAATTAGGTGTATCATAAAAATGGAAAGCATTACTATGGGGTGGTAGTGGAAAGATATAACCATACATCTTCTTACAACGAACAAGTATCTGCTGGTACTTGAACATAAAACTACATGCCCAATGCCATTGTTTTAAATTAACATCATCTTTATTCAAAACAAAATGAGTACTTTCATGAGTTGCAGCCTGTACCCATTCAGGAATAGTTTCTCTATAACTCTTATTTCTTGTCTCCTCATCAAATAAAAATACTCTACCAGTTCCAAATATCTGATCTCCACACTCACCTGTAGCAAAAATGTTATGAGAATCTTTAGCAAAAGGTTCTAAACCTTTCCTCAACGTAACACCTGCTTCATGTTCTGACTCTTCATTTAGATTATGATCCTCATGAAGCTTCAAGGTAACATTAGGATATTCACCTCTTAGTATATCATCATAGATCTTTGGTGCCTCAGTATATACTTGTGGATCACAATGAAGTGTCAAAGGTACTCCAGTTCTTTGTAAAGCAAAAAATACTACTGTACTATCAATTCCACCTGACCACATTATATGAATATTTCTATCACCAGCCTGATCTAAACAGAGTTGTGCAGAATCAGCACACACCTCATCGAAATTCATATTAGTATATGTGTCCTCAGGTACTGGAGATATAATTTCGTAATTTCTTTTAGTTGGTAACAAACCAGCACGACATACACATCTGGTATTGAAATACCTATTCAATAAATTTTCTTCTGGCAAAAAATAAAAGTTTGCCTTTGGTCCCATAATGTACTTAGGACTAGACAAATATCTATTGGGCCATTCATATAAACTGTCGTTTCTGATCACCATGATGAGATCATAATAAGTTTGATGTTCCGTATATTATATATCCAATAAAAAAAGACGGGGTTTCCCCCGTCTTCCTTTCCACATTCGACCCTTATGGCATCCATAAAGGGTGCACACCGAATCTTTATTTACTGATATGACTAGGCATTTTTGATGCTGTCAACAAGTCCTTCAGAGAACTCATCAGCAAACTTATCATAGATGTATGCTGTTTTCTCTTGGAATCGAGATCTTTCTGCCTCGGACATAATGTTAACTTCGATACCTTCATCCGCACATTGTGATTGTACTAGGTCGATATCTTCAACAGACCATACTCTTTCTGCCTTGGCAGCATCGAATGATGCAGCTTGAACTTTCTTTTGAAGCTCAGGATCAAGGTCTTTCCAGAAAGAATTAGATGTGAGAATGGTTGTTAAGAACAGACTGTGTTGAGTATCGTTGATTTGGTTCATAACCTCATTTTGCTTCAGTCCATAGAAGCGAGGATATGTGGACTCACCACCAACAATTTCTCCACTCTGTACACCTTCGTTGATTTGCTCTAGTTCGATAGGAACAGATACACCACCTACTGCTTCAATTGTTTCTTGAGCAATTGGTGACTTGTTACAACGTAGTTTAACGCCAGCAAAGTCTTCAATCTTTTCTATCTTTACATTAGCAGGGATGTTTCTAAAACCACCTGAGTATGTAAATGCAAGACCTTTGACTCCACCTTTTTCTCCAAGTCTAGAATCTCCGAGTCCATCAAGAAGTTGCTCTCCTATAGGACCTTCAAAAACCCGTGTAGCATGATCATGATCCTTAAAGAGGAACGGAAGATCTAAAGCCCACATATCTCTATTATGCTTACGTCCTAGTGTAGACGTATACATTTGTGAAACTTCGATTTTACCTTCACTCATAAGTCTAAGCAATTCGTGCTTAGTTACTGCCTCGCCATTGTTATACTTAGCTGAATATTCTGAGAGTGTAAGAATTTCAAGATTAAGTTCCCCAGGAGCAGTTTGCTCAATGGTTTCCTTGAAACGGTTTGCAGCTCTTAGAAACAGTTCAATAGGCTCGTGTGCCAAAACCCAACGTACTGTTTTCATATTCGGATCCTCCTTAATTTAATTTGATCAATACTTATACGGTATTATTTATAGAACTACGAAATCCTTATCAGTAGTAGTTCTCCTGTTCCAATCATTCCTGTTCCACAATCTTTCGTGGAGAATGTATAGAGTGGAGTTAATGACGAGTGCCATAAGTCCAATTGTAAGACCCTTCATAGGGTTTCCTGAAACGATCCAACCAATGAAAGAGTTGGTTACCATCATCCAGCTACGCCAAGTAACTGCTTTAGTGATTGTACGAGGAAAACGCTCGAACCACTTAGGATTTGAAAAAGACATTTTGTTTTAGTAAAGAACAGAACCAACGTCCATTGATATAAAATTCAAGGTGTTGGAAATTGATAAAGTACCCACAACGTGCGGAATACTGACATATTTATCAAGACAATCTTTTGGGTTAGGCGGTGTCATTCCCATTCCAATACTTTAGTATTGGATGATCATAGATATTCAACTCATGATTCTTTGGTTTCTGATGTAGTAAAGCAATTGATTTATGTTTTCTCAATACAAAACTATTGTACTGATTAGGTTTCTCACCATCACGATAAGAATATATGCAGTGTGGTAATTGAGTTCTCTTTATTTTTTCGTTATGATAGAAATCATCTGTACCTGCATATTTACTTACAAAATCTTTAGGTGATTTCATGAAATGCTCATATACATGAGATGCATCCTTCCATACTATCACACTGGAATTAAATAACGATTTTTTAGGATACTTGATTTTGAATGGAACACCTTTCCATGTCGAATAAACGAGTGCAAAATCTGCATCATGATTTAGTATATCAGAAATATCTCCATGTATTATAACATCGAGATCGAAAAAAATCTTCCTTGTATATTTTCTTAGCTCAGGCTTGACAAACATCTCAATCTTATACCATGCTGGCCACCAGTTATACCATAACTCATATTCACTGACATCAATGTTAACTATGTTAACTCCCTGTTTAACTCCAGTTGGGTCGTCAGTAAAGCAATAGAATGGTGCGTCTGATTGTAAACGAACCATATCATAAAGTTTATTGACATACTGTGAGTCAAATTTATCTCCTATCTTAATACAAGATATACTATAAGTCACCAGACTTTCTATTTTCAGAATAAAATTCAGAGAAGTGTCCTTCTGGATACCTCTTCTCAAGTTTAGTTATATTCATATCACATAGATCGTCAAGACTTATATCAAGTGCTATACATGCCTGAGCAACATACCATAATACATCTCCAAGTTCAATCTTTAGATGATGAATATTCTCCTCATTATATGGCTTACCTTGGAAGATCACCTTCTTTACTATCTCCATAAACTCACCACCTTCAGCACTAATACCAACAGCAGCAGTAAGAAGACGATGAATATCAGACTCTTCTTCCAAATCTCTAAGACGATTTAGAAACGCTACACCATCCTTAGACTCTTCGCTTGTTACTTTATTAACAAAGCGAACATATTTACTATCAAAATTTGAAGTCATTAAACTTAGCTTTCTTTTCTTCTTTTTGATTATACTCTACTAGGGTACTCTCGTCAACTATATCTTCCTGTGCTGATTGTTCTACATCATATAATCTCATCTTAGCACGATCAATACCAACAACAAATCTCTTATTCATAGTAGGATCATTGTACCTATTCTTCAATTGCTTGACCATTATTTGATTAAGGTTCTCCATATCCTCCGTGCTAACAAGGGCAAACATAAGATCAGCAGTAGCTGGAAGACCAAAAGATTCACTTGTGTCAGTAAGATTAGGGTCTGAACTAGCAAAACCAGACCTAGTAGTCTGCGTTGCCGAAAATAATGGGACAGAAGCTTCGACTGCCAATCCTCGTAACTCTTCTGCGATTGCTTTGACGTAGGAGTAGGAGTTGACGTTGACTGCTCCACGGTATCTTGATGAGGCACAGATGTTCAAATAATCTATGAATATTATATCAGGTTTGAATGATTTCTTCAACTTCAATTCCTGTAGCAACGCTTTGAAGTGACCACAGTGTGCTGATGCTGTAGGATATTCTTTAACTATAAGTTTACCTTTAGTTTTAGATCCTATCTTATTGATCTTCTTATCAAAGACTTGTTTAGGTAATTCCTGTATGTCCCTGATGTTAACATCGAGAAGGTTAGCGTCAATTCTTTCTGCAATCTTCTCTTCTGCCATCTCAAGTGTGATGTATAAAACATTCTTACCTTGGGTGAGAACACTGGCAGCGACATGACACATGAACAAACTCTTACCGACACCAGTGCCAGCCAAAGCGATGTTGAGCGTTTTATCACTGAGTCCACCCGAAGTAATCTTATTGAAGTAGTCAAGATCAAAGGGGATCTTACGTTCGACTTTGTGATAATATGCATAGCGATCCTCGGAATCAGCGAGGTAGTCGTGTCCCACATGTTGATCAAAGCCGACTGCAAGGGCTTCTGATAAGATACTGGGGATAGCATCAGGTTGGCGTTTGTCATCTTGACCATCAGCAATTTGAATACTTTTCATCAATGCCAAATATATGGCACGTTCTTTACACCAAGACTCTGTAGTATCAAGCACCCACTGTGAATCAGATCCTGACTCACTGAGTGATGATACTAACTGCTCAATCTTAGAGAACTCATCCTCTGTGATATCAACTCTCTTCTGTACTTCAATATGAAGTGCTTCCTTTGTAGGAAGCTTATCATACTTATCCAGAAAATTTGATACCTCTTCAAATACAACCTTATCAGATCTATCTTCAAAATAGTCAGGTTGTATAAAAGGAATTACTTGACGGGTATACTTTTCATCATGTATAAGGTTCTGTAGAATTGTCAATGCAACCCGTTCAGTCATTAGGTACCCCCGTAACTAAACTCACTTTTAGCTGCTTGCTCAAGTTGTTCCATGATTTCTTCAGTGAAATACTTTTCAGGATTGGTATACACTTCCTTAGCATACACCTTCTTACCATCAATTTCATATCTATTTCCAACTTTCTTCACAATCTCATACTTCTCTGCTAAATCTAGCAGTCCATAGTACTTGTCTAGACCACGTTCATCATAAAATAAACGTATCTCTACTTGCTTATTCTCTTTACTTAGACGAGACTTGACAGTCTTCGCTTTGATAATATTTCCGACGACTTCCGTGCCAACCTTTTCTTTGCTCTTGCTGAGATATATGATTGTGCTAGCTGCATACTTGAGTCCCGAACCTCCTCCCATCTCTTTAGTTGGAACATAAGCTCCGATGACATCATACGTATGGTTTGTGACAATGAGTGGGACATTCGCTTGGCCGAGTTTGAGAGTAAGCATTCTGAACGCACCCTTGACCAACTGAGATTTAGTCATGTCACGGACTTGCTTATCGTCCAATGCATCCCTGATCTCTTTCTCGGTAGATAACATTCCCAAGGAGTCTAACACGAATAGACAGGGAGTGCGTTCCTCTATGGGCTTATTTAGATATATGTCTATTGCTTTGAGTGCCTTCGATCTAAACTCTTCAATAGTAACAACCTCAATATGAGCTACTCTCTTAGTATCAATCTTACGATCCTCAAGCATATCTTTATTGACTGCTGACTCTGTATCAAAATATAAAACATAACCCTTAGGATTATTATCTAAGAAATTCTTCACTACTGCTAAAGAGAAAAATGTTTTACCAGTTGAAGTCTCACCAGCAATTGCTGTAATACGATTGTTAGATACACCACCATCAGATAAAGATCCTGATACTAATCCATTGAATACATAAGATCCAGTATCAATATAGGTTTCGGTATCGGTTTCCTCTGATGCAATCTTTGCATAATCAGATCCAATCTCCTTTACAATCTCATTCAATAAGTCCATTACTAATCCTCATGTTTGTGTTTTGGATAATCTTTCTTTGCCTCAGTAACATAGGCTCTCTTGCCTTCATGTCCATGAGCAATTCCTAGTTCATGCATTTTAGCATGTTCGTCAATCTCATCTCTGAGTCCTTCCTTACCTGCACCAAAGGTCATGTATATACCATAACCCAATAATGCAATAACAACAACTGCAATAAGAATTGGTATAGCAAGACCTGCTTCAATCAATGGTTGCTTCTCCCATGTATTCGGTAATGTATACACAGATGGGTTTGATAAAAAAATCATATTCCTAATAGTTTACGTTGGCGGTTGAAATAGTTATGTAAAATCCAAGAACTACTATTCAACTTTTCAGTTCCACCAACACCATAATGAAACTCTACTCTAGAATTCTTACTATAACTATCCAACTCTGGTGTATTTAATTTACCTCTATCACCACCATTACAGAAGATAACTGTATCAGAAATTTCCAAACATTTTGCGATAGCACCACAAGCAGACTCATCGCTATCATCCCAAGAGATAACAGCATCAACCATATCTAAGTGACGAAGAATGTCTGCCCTCTCAGTCCATGGAAGAAAAAATTGTCCTTTCTTTCTCTTGAGCCAAGGATCACCATTCAATCCAACTACAAGATAATCAGAGTAATCTTTTGCTCTTTCAAAATAACGAAGATGTCCTGAATGAATGGGATCAAACCCACCAGTTACAAGACTCACTTGTTCAAAAATCATTACTCAGCTCTAAAGTACTTGTTTACCACTTCTATCTGATCATGATACCTAGCAATTTTATCCAATTCACATTGAATTGCTTCTGTGATATCAGAGTGTTCTCCAATCCCTGCTGGATGTTCTAGGTAAACATTGACGTTTGCCCTATGTTTTGCTATCTCACCATTAGCATGAGCTAGTACTGCTTTTAGGAGTTGTTCTTTCATTAGATTACCATTCCGTGTTGTTCTCTTAGGATTTTCTTATAAGGACCATCAGGATTATCATCCCGTACTTCCTTCACTAAGTTGAGTTTAGCATACAAGTCATTGCATCTATCCTCAGACTTACGGCATCTCCATAGTGCTGTCACAATATATGACAACTCATCATCATTGATAGGTAAGTCCATAATATAAAAGTTTGTGGTTATAGTATAGCATCATGTGAAGAAAGATTCAAGCGTTGCAACCTTTTCAACATGCCACCCAATACTATCTAGAATTGCCTTGAGTGGTTCAAGGAATGATTTCTCAAACATCAATGTATAATCTACATACTGATTCAATCCCAATTCTCTAGGAAAATCTCCTGAGAAAGAAATGACATTCTCTTGTATGGGATTAGGTTTAGCAAGATAACAGAACTTGATCTTGTCACCATTATTGATAGCAGTATATTTAGAATCCACTTTATGTTTCTTAATATAATGATTGAATAGTAAAGCACCTCTAACATGAATAGGTGTACCCTTTGAGTATATGGAAAGATTGCTATGATACTTGTCAACATTATTACATGATCTAGGAAATGCAATATCAGCTGGATCCATCTTCTTGAATTCGTTTCTCTTCTCATCAATATAATCGATAACATCCTCCTCAGTCTTACTCATAATAATACCAATAGCTTCTTTAATCATCTTCCTACATGGTGCAGGTGTAGATGACTTGACTGCTTCAATACCCATCATCTTCAGTTTAGGTTCAGCAAACCTAACACCTTCAATGTCCCAAGCATTGAGCATGTATCTCTTCTTAGCAGTCCAGATACCACGTTCAGCAATAGTCTCTCGCTTCATGAACATCTTCTGTTCATAAGCATTTACGTATTCGGCCAACGCTTCATAAGCACTCGAAATATATTTTTCCAATTCCAAATCACACACCTTATCGAGGAACGAAACGATGTCCTCATTAGATACCTCTCGCCCCTTGTATACAGTTTCAACCAAAGGACCCATATTGAGGTAAATGCTATCAGTGTCACTAGCAATAACATAATCTTCTCCTTGTGTTTTAAGTACACGATTCATGTACTGGTTCATTCTATTCTCTATCCAACGAATAGAGAACTGACCACCTAAGGTGATCGCTTCAGCATTAGCTAACTTATAATAACGAAAATAGTTATTACCAATAGCACCATAGGCAGAGTTCAACTGAATCTTCTTTGCCATCTGTATATTATTACATCTCGCTATTTCTTTTTCAAGTGCTTTAGTCGGTGTCTTCTCATATTGTTTCTTTGCTTGTATCATCTTCTTCTTGAAGACTACTCTTTCACCATAAATCTTATCCATCAACTTAGGAAGGAATCCACGAGTCTTAGTGGTGAACATAGCACCATTAGGACATACCGTAACCTCATCTAAATGAGATAGATCTACTTCCTCATTCAATAATCTATCAACAGAAACATTAGGATATCTCTCATCTAAAAGTGTCTCTGGAGATATATTATACTGCATGATAAGATGAGGATAAAGAGAATTGAGGTCAAAAGAAACAACCCAGTCGTACTTACCAGGTATAGGTTCCTTGACATACGCTCCAGCATATTTTTCATCTTTGTTAGCTTGTGTTTTAGGTGGTATAACTATATTCTTTTTTTTCAACTCGTTGTAGATAATCATATCCCACATACGAACCTGATAGAACACATCTGTGAAGTTCACCTTAGCATCGAAAGCCATTGTCACAGCAAGCTCAATCAGCTTCATCTTCTCCTCAAGGGAGTCAACAAGTCTAACGTCTTGTATGTTATAATCCACAAACTTATTCCAATCCTTTGCATAAAACTCTTTGAAGGTATCAAATGGATTAGAAACCTTACGTTGTCCTAATTCAACCTCACCAATATAGTCAAGTTTATATGACTCCTGTGCTTTATATGTAAACTTCTTATAAAGATCTAAGTAATCAAGAACTGTTACACCACCAATATCATATACAAGATGTCCTCTACCCTGCATGTATATCTCTTCATTAGTTACCAATCCCCATGGAGATAATTTCTTACATGCTTTATCACCAAGAACCCTTGTAATTCTTTTAGCAAGATATGGTATATCATATAACTGACAATTCCATCCAGTAACAACTTCTGGTGGATCATGTGACCAAAAGTTTATAAAGTGTTGAAGTAAATCATACTCATCATTACATTGTACATACTTCACCATCTTATCATTATGATGATATGGTCCTATACCAAAAGTCAGAATCCTTTTAGTAGCATAATCCTGTAGTGTGATGCAAAGCATTTCTTCATCACAGTTCTCTACCGTAGGGAATCCTTTTTCGGACTTGACCTCAATGTCAATAGTTACCAGTTTGATCTTATTAATATCAAACTTGATCTCTTGTTCTGGATACTTATCTGAAATATATTGATAGATGTATCTGTTATTACCATAGATCTCAAATCCTTCTATAGCATCATGCCTCTTATAAAATTCACGACAGTCTCTAACGAATCCTGGTTGGATGCTTTGCACATACTTTCCATCTAAAGTCTTATACTTTGTTCTCTTCTTAGATGGTACAAATAATGTTGGTCTATATTGTTCTCTTGTTTTAAAGCTCTTCCCATCCTCGTACCCACGAACGAGAAACTCATTCCCGATCATTTGAACGTTGGTGTAATACCTCATTTAGTGATGGTTGTTTGTACTGGTGCTGTTAGGGATTGATACTTATCAAGATGTATCTTATCTGGATCTAGTATAGTAAGAATACTATCAGAGTGAACCATCATCTGACGTTGCATAGAAAATGATGGCCAATGCTCTAAGAACACATCACCATTACTTGTCTTTAGTTCAAATGGGTCAGTCAACTTACAGTCTGGTTCACCCATCTCTGATCCAACCTCTTCAATCCTTGCTATAAGGACGAGATTGTTTTTGAATAATAATGTTTTTATCACAGGGATAGACTCTTTGTTTTAAAGTTTACCACGGTTGAACGTACCTTGTCAATATATCCAGCATTTCTTAGCTCTTTGAAAACTAAATTCTCAAAACCATATTCCCCATACTTCTGCAATGAGGTTGACCTACCGACTCTAAGTTTTCTTACTAAAGCCTTTAGTGCATCTGGTTGCTCACCTTTGATGAGAGTATCAATCTTATGCTTCAGAGAATTTACTTTCTTTTCAAGTTCCTTCTCATCAAGATCATCATCAAACTTCTCTGGTTTTTGAATCCATGTTTGTTTGAGAAGACTGAATACACCCTGACTCCTTTTACGAGTTACACCAGGTCTTTCAATGTATGGTTCTGCCTGAACTCCATATATTCTAACATTATGGGTCAATTCCCACAAGGTCTTTTTATCCATATAGTAATCATCAAGTAATTCTGGATTGCAATCTGGAATAAACTTAGGATCTACTACAAGATGCACATCCAAATCAGACATTACAGTATAATTATACCCTGCATTACCACCCAATAAAAGAACATCTGTTATCGCTCTATCATCGAGATCTACATAGTCAGCAAATGCCTGTGCAAATTTCATCAAGGCATCTCTTACCTCAGGCTTGATCTGTTCACCCATCCAGAAGGTTGGGTTCAGTTCATCCCTAAAACGAAGCGTCAGAGTCTCACGGAGATCTGACGCTTTGATGTGTTTCAGTACTCTTGAATACACTACAAAATTATATCATCCGTAGTTGTATTTAGAGCCAGTCTTTACGCTGTTGGGCATCTGGGATAATCTTCTCAATGTCAACAAGTAAAAGTCCGTCCTCGAACCTTACTTCCTTGACTACGTATTGCTCAGGTAATGACCAAGTACGAGTAAAGGCACGTTGTGCTAATCCCTTATGTACATAATCTTGCTCAACACCATCACCCTTCTTACCTTCGATGACGAGTTTACCTTCAACGGTATAAACCTTTAGGTCTTCTTTCTTGAAACCTGCTAATGCTACCTCAACCCTATACTCATGATTAGAAACCTTTATAGTATTATAAGGTGGGTAGTTTGTGTTTGCAAAGTGCTGATCGAATTCGTTGAACCAATCCTCGAATCCTATCATATTTTTTTGTACCTTTTCTAGGTACTTCTGTGTATCAGGCACAGACAAAGTTATACTGTTCGGACCGAACATAGTGACCTCCTTGAGCGTCTAGTTTTAAATGTCCCCGTAGGCGACACTATTAATTATAACAGTTTAGTGTCCTACTCGTATTCGGGTGTCACTACCTTCTTTTTACCTATGTTATATTTTGTCTCAAGAGACCACTCACCCTTTTCTCTAAATGAAATAACTTTGATCTGATTCAAAGGAGATACATCTTGAATACTTTCTAGTACCTTATCATCAATTATAACTAAACCCCAATCAACAAGGAGTTTAACAATTCTATTTCTTCTTTGCACATCATTTATACTCAAGTTAGCTTTCTTACCATCAAGAGCAAATAATTCTTTGAAGTGTACGATATAATATCTACCTTGCTTATGAAGAATATGGCAAGATTGATATAACTTCTTTTCTTTACGAGATGCTACACCTATCCTTGTAAGTGTTTCTCTTACTTTTAAAAAATCATCGGGTTCTTTTAGAACCACTTCAATCATTTTATCGGGAGACCACTCGTATATGGGTTCACTGGAATTCATTTTAATCCTCCTCTATCAAGTCGTTTACGAATGTGTTCAAGTTCAGTATTGCTAATAAGAGGAAGAACCTGCCTTGCTTTATCATCACTATATCCATAGTGTGATTTAATAATGTCAAGGTTTGATATTTCTTCTTTTCGCACCCAAGGAGAAAACCTCTTCTTGGATCGTAATGTATTTAGATAAAAGTCATATTGCAGCTTCTTGTCCAATTGGGGATTGATATTCATTTCATTTGCATACATCAAAGCATCCATATGTCCAGACATACATCTGTTCACAATATATGCTGGATACTCCTTCTCTAATAAAGGATCTTCATCAATGAAATTCTTCTTAGAACTATTGATGCTATTGAGCCATTCTTTTAATTCCATTACCCCTGCCAAATCATATCAGGCATTGGTTGTTGTCCTTGTCTGCCCACTGTTAACATAAGAATAAAATATGATACAAACCATATTATATTGAATAACCACGATTGTCGCCATAGGTATTTTCTAACACCCATAGCAACAAAAACATTCTTTACATCTTTAGGGTTATCATCATCCCCTTTTGCTCTAAGAATCTGTTCTATTACTACAGCAACCAGTGTACCTATCACTAATGGATAGAATACAAAGTTCGCAAATGACATGATACCGATTAAAAAAATCATTGGGTAAGTTCAGCAATTTTATCTCGCCAATACTGACGATCATCTTCAGTTATCCATGGATTGTGACGTTGCACCCAAGCATGTTGCAACCACTTTTCCTTAGACCAATCTTTTCTAGGAAACTTTATGTAATCTTGAAGACTCATCTTTAGTTTTGTTCCTTATAATGATTTGATCATTTGCATAGTCAGGTACAAATTCTAGATGATGATTAGGATCCCAACAAAGTTCTTCATAAAGACTGTTGAGAGTTTCCATATCTTGATACAGGTCTGTAGGTTTATCCATGCTTTTTAAAAAACTCCTGTAAAGAACTTTGGCAATTGGGAGGTTCAGGATCTTCATAACCCTTTATCCTTTTCCATTTATTATATAATGCACCTAGTATCCATGACTGAGATAGACTCTTAGGTCCATTCTCTAATAGATCTAGTTCTCTAGCACTACTTGTATATGATTTATATTCTTCACGCCAGTTACTATCATCAAAGGGAGTAGTCATCTGTCAATTTCTCCAGTGATATCAAACAATGTCTGTACTTTACGAAGGATAACATTATATTTTTCGATGTCATCTTCTGAACACACAGCAGACTCTGCTAGTAATGCATCATAGATTAGTTCCCACTGATCGTCATCAAAATATTCACGAATACTATCAAACTCATCGAGAGGTGTCTCGATTCCAAAATCAGTGATTGTCATAATGAATTACCCGTAGGTGTAAGTTTTTCCTTTGACCCTTGTTTGTCCTTCAGGTGAGGTAGTGTTGGGTTTCACTCGTCCTATTCTAATTGATTTCTTTCCACCCCTTTTATTGGTTGGATTCAATTGAGCAGAGGACTTTGCTCTCTTTGTGATTACAGTATCTTGGTTAGCTGCCTTACCAAGACGTTTCATTTGCTTCTTGAACTTTCTAAACTTCTTCTTAGGAGCATTAACTACAATAGACTTCTCCTTTACATTTTTCTCTTTACCATCATCACCCTTCTCTTTGTAAGAACCTTCAACCTTCCTATATCCATACCCTAAACTACGAACCTTCTTTTGAAGATCCTTATTAGCAGCCTTATTTTGCTTGTTAGACTTGTCTCCACGACTAGCAGTCATAACTGCTGTACTACGGCTCTTGGAATTACGAACCACACGAGACATCCCTCCCTCTGAGAGGTCTCTACATTTTAGCATATATTCTGCAAATTTCATAGCTATTCCAGATATAAACTTATTTATTCCAGATTCTATCTTTCAATTCCTGAGTCCATTTATTATAATACTCAGTCTTCTTAAGATCAGACCTAGCATCTTCTAAATGTTTTCTATTTTGAACCAGCAGCATACACATACCACTATTCATTTTTACACCATCAATCTCTTCAACTAAATCTGGATGTTCCTCAAGAAATATAAAATCAGGATACATAACAGATAGCTTCAATGCTACATGCTCGATATAATGTACAGGTTCATTCTTCATTACAAATATGACAACATCCTTCTCCCAAGGTTTATTCATATACTCAATAACCTGTAGAAGATTTACATAATCAATAATCTCTACCTTATTATTTTGAAAAGATGCCTTAGCAAATGGACATGGAGGTAACCCACTGAATGCCTTACTTGGTTTCTGTAGAAATTCTATCCATTGTTGTAACTGTGGTGTCATATTAGAAAAGATCTTGCCTCACCTCGTTCTGGAAAATAATCTTTCTGCTCCCCTTCACGATGAAGGTCAGATGTTATACAGTGGAGACCACCATCCCAAAAATATCTATGTCTAAAATTAATTATATGAGGTGTGACACCATGCTCCTCAAAGTATTTGAATACCTTTTCATTATAACCATTACATATAATATTCTTTTCATCAATAACTAACATGTTTACATCAAAGACTGACTCCTCAACATAGAGTTGCCAGTGTGATAACCAACTATCCATATATTCTATCAAGTCATCATTATCTTCTTCACCAGCAACAAAGTATTTTCCTTTATTCTTCTCCTTCATCTTAAGAAAACCATCTACCTTATCCCATCCCTCACCTGTTATGGAACACACATCCCAATCAGGAAATAACTTCTTACAATCTTCTGTACCTTTTAGAGATACTACAAGACCTGGCTTGACTGCACATGTACTACCATCACTATGACCAGTATTTGCCAGATAATGTATACGATAGTCTGGAAAGAATCTTCTAAGTTTCTCATCAAAACTCTTCTGATTCAATTTATTGATAACATTACAGAAACTAAAATATAAATCCTTGCCACATCTAATGCTAGTAGCAGTATTTACATACTGATCGTATATGATAGGGACATCATTATCTTTACACCACTTCTCTATCGTAGCATAAGGATAAAACTTATTATGATTAGGACACTTATTAACAGAACCTATCTGCATAGTCTCTGCTTTGATTATTTCATCTTTAATCTTATCAAAATCTATACCTGTTAAAACCTTAGTGCCATGATGGAATTTTTTATTAGTACGAAACTTGAATAATGACATAGATGTAGACAAATTCTTATCTGGTTCTAATGCATTCTCCAATAATTTTGCCATCAATTTCTCACGGTATGTAAGATCAGATAACTGAGAGGTACATAATCTATTATAAACACTTCTTATATCAATATTATCCCCATAGTTTTTTGATGGCATAAAAAAAGTACCACCAAACATACCAGTATAATCTCTTGGTACCATAGGAGGATACTCTGTTACATGACCTTCACCTTTAGGGTGTGGTATTTTATCATTTACATATACTTCTGGATCATCACTTAGATCTGTCCTCAGAACAGTGACACCAAACTCTTCTAATTTGCTTATTAGTTTCTGATAGTCTTCTTCAGTCTCGATTGCAATCTTCTCCATTGCATTTCGGACTTTAGTATTCTTGATTCTGCTATAAAACTCTGGTGGATAACTTCTACCAACAGCACATACTTTTAGAGGATCCCAGTGTTGGTATACAGTCATTCTACCTTATAAGGACATAATAAAGATTCTACTAATGATTTTGCAGATGCATTGTGATCACATAATTTATTCATCCAAATTCTTTCATCCAGAGTAACTGGTACTCCGTCTGTAGTGATCATACGACAACATATATCAGTCAACTCTAAACGATACTTAGTAGATAGCATAACATAATTCTAATTACACTATCTATTATACTATACCATTACAAGATTTGGAAGAACATTTATACCAATTGCAACGATTCCGATGAATGCAGGGAAGACAAGTAAGTTCATGTACCTAGTAATTTATACCTATTATATATCATATCACAGGTTTGTAGTTAAGTAAACAAAGTTCTTTTCTTTCTTTTTGCTGACTTGTATAGTCACCTGTAGACCTCATGGTATAGGTATGATCAAACTCTACTGCTTGCCATGACTTGAATCTGTCTCTGATCAACTGTGATGAGTTATAACTTATCAAAGTATCTGATGGTACAGTATCACATACCTTAGCAAAGTCTTCATGGTCGAAGTGCTTATGCATGGAACCCTTCTTACCATACAGAGCAGACTTGATCTCATATGGTGGATCTAGATATATGAAAGTCTTTACTACAGGAGATCTCTGTTGTATAAAACGATCATATGTATAGTTGGTAATAGTCCAACGTTTGATTATATTTGAGAACTCTGGTAATTTCTCAATACCCCTCCATGTAAAATTATTCTCACTAGCTTGAGGAGAGAAAGAAGATGACTCACTAAGACCACTGAATGAACATTTATTTACAATATAAAAAGCAACTGCTCTATCAATATAACTTACATTCTCATCATTAACTACATCCTTACACCGATTGAATAATCCTTTTGCAGAAGATCTATCAGGATGTCTTGTTTTATAATGCTTTAGCTTCTCAACCATCTGTTCTGGTTCATCTCTCAAACCAACCCAGAAAGTTACTAATGGTTTATATAAATCATTTACCCAGACGTTCAAGTGTGGGAACATTTGAGAGATGTATATTGCAACAGATCCACCACCTATAAATGGTTCCTTATATTCTGCATAGTCACTAAGATTAGGAAAGAATTGAGCCATCTTTTGAACAGCTCTACTTTTTCCTCCTGGATATCTTAGAGGAGTCTTTAGACTTTTTTTCATTCGTAGGTAATGATGTCAGTAATAAATTGATCCATATTAATCCCAATACAAGAACGAGTGGTTCAAATACTTCGTTGGGAAGTGCTAGAAAAATCATCTTCTATAGAGATTGTAGGTTTCCATCCTATCATATTATTTGCTCTTTCTATATTAGCAAGAGTTTCTCTTGCTTCACCTGGTCTTTCAGGAATGTTTACAGTATCTCCTCCTACCAATGCTGCGATATCATTCACGGAATAATTTGTTCCTGTTCCTATGTTTACAACAATACCTGATATGATACTATTCATAGCACACATATTTGCTTCTACTACATCATCGACATGAGTAAAATCTCTACGTTGATTACCATCTCCTACTATAGTCATAGGTTCACCTGCTTCTTTCTGTCGTTTGAATAACCCAACTACAGGAGCATAAGGACCACTCAAAGGTTCACGAGGACCATACACATTAAAATATCTAAGAGTTATAGTACGAAGATGATGTAACCTATAGTACATATAACAATAAGTCTCAGCCGAAACCTTACTTGCTGAATACGGATTCAAACAATCAGTTGGCATAGTCTCTTCAAGAGGTGGAACATTGTTCAACCCATAAGAAGATGAAGTAGATGAATTTATAAACCTCTTTACACCTGCTTCTCTTGATAGTTCCAACATGTTTAGAGTACCGAGCACATTGGTTTTCATACAACCAAATGGATCGTTCATCGTAAGTTGAATACGAGACTTTGCTGCTAAATGAAATACAACATCAACTCCTTTGAACAATGGACGACATGCATCAATATCAGTAATATCTACAGTATGATTTTCAGCATGGTCATCATACCAATTGAAGAATTCATTTGTTTCTGCAGACTCATCATCTATTACAACGACCTCATGGTCATCACGTAATAGTCTACCGACAATATGAGATCCTATAAAGCCTGCTCCACCAGTAACTAAACATCTCATTTACCTTTACCTATAAGCCAATAAGATCCAATTACAGATAAACCTACGAATACGAAAATACCTATTGCACCAATAGTAGCATAATCATTCCAAAAGGAAGGTTCTTGAACAGGTGGGGCACACACAGGTTGTTCTTCGATAACGACTGCTGTTTTCATTCCTTGAGATTCTTTAGACATGATTAGTTAGTTTTTAATTAAATTCACAATTGACCATAATCTCTGTCATCGCTGCTAATAAGTTGATCTCATTATCTGCTGCAAATGCAGATTGATATTGATACTTGGCAATGATGAGCACAGCTTCTGGGATGGATTTAGGTTTCATATGATCATACATTGTATCATACAAATTCCTAAGGATTTTATTAGGATCGTTATCTATATTTTGAACGATCCATTTTCTAACATTTAGAAATTCCTTCTTCGCTATGTAGTCAATTAACTCAGTGGTATTTACATCAGATAACTCTGAAAGAATACCAGAATCTATTGATCCCCCTGCTGAATATCGTTGACATTCATTGAGGACTCTTCTCCAATCTGGGTAGTGTTTTCTGATAAGTTCGAGGAGGACTTTCTTATCAGAGTTAATCCCTTCTCCGTCCAAGATGGATACAAGTCTCTCGAAGAATCCTGCCTGGATTTTTGGTTTTTCAGCTCCTGTAATTCCGAAGTCGATAACTGAGCATCTCGAATGGAGGGGTTCAATGATTCGGTTTTTGTAGTTACAGGTGAAGATGAATCTACAGTTGTTGTAGAAGGTCTCAATATTCGCTCTAAGAAGGAGTTGTACGTCGGCAGTGGTATTGTCTGCTTCATCGATGATGATGACTTTGTGTCCTTGACCTGACGTAAGAGAGACCGTAGCTGCGAAAGATTTTGCTTGGTTTCTGACGGTATCGAGGAATCGTCCTTCATCTGATCCGTTGATGACATAGTAATCTGCTCCTAGTTCTTCACATAAACATTTAGCAACTGTGGTCTTTCCAATACCAGGAGGACCACTAAGAAGTAAATTAGGTATCTCACCTTGAGATAAAAATTCCCTAAAAGTTTTCTTTATACTTTCAGGTAAGATACAATCTTCAATTTTTTTGGGTCTGTATTTTTCAACCCATATAAAGTCAGTCATTCCAGTGTCGGATTACCCCCGAAACGATAAAACAATTAGTAACGAGATAAGTAAGAAAGATGAAAGATCGAACAAGGAGTACAAGATTATCATACCGCTTCGTCGATTCATCAGAGAACGAACCCAGTGCATACTTCCATACCCTCCATAGTCTAGTCGGCATCCAATACCTCGTCAATCTTAGTACGTTTACCACTCAATTTTTGAATGGTAAAGAAGTTAGACTTCTGAAGTTTCTTCAACTTCTTGTATCTCTTCAATAGTTTATCAACCTCCTTCTGTTGTTCTGGAGATAGATCAGGTTCAGACATAAGTAGAATCTGGTTCTAAGGCAATGAAGTATGTTAAATTATAGTCGGAACTGAAGAATCTTGCAAGGTTCTTAGAAGATATTTTTACATCATATGCTGTTGGAATCATTTTGATATTCTCAATCTTGAAGTTGAATGAGAATGTATGGTCTGTATGACCAACAACAATAGCATATTCATTAGATGTATCATTCTTACGATCACTAACAAGTAATTTTATAACACCATCACCACCAACCACAGATAGGTCTGGTAACTGCATTATAGAAGATGATTTCAAAATACGTTGAAGATCTCCTTCCTTGATAGTAAACGATACATCTTCACTAGGTAGCTTCATCTCCTTCTCAGGAGGTGCTACAATGATGCTCTGATCGGAAAAGAAGAACTTAGCACGATTATGACTACCGTCCTTTATAAGGGCATGTGAGGTGTATGTGGAGACATCTACCTCTGGGTTCTTATAAAGAGATAATGTATTCAAAAATTGTGGAAGATCATAGATTGCAAAGTCCTTAGGAATATACTCTTCTATCTCTGCTTCTGCCAATACATTTTTCATGACAGAAATAGTTCTTATTTTATTCCCTTCTTTGAAGGAAAGTGACTGGTTGATAGTAGTGAAGTTCTGTAAGATCTTCAAGGTTTTTTCAGACAGTCTCATAGGATCACGAAGTTTCATCATTTAACATGTTATGAATATATTGTACCACTATGATTGGATCAAGTCAACTGCCTCTTGCCAGTCCTCCTTATTTTGAAATCTATATGAGAAAGAAAACCTACGACACTCAGTTCTAGCACAGTGCCACAGATAATCTTCTGGACTGTCTCCAAAATATCCTACCTTACAACTCCATCCCTTCCCATCCTTTAGAGTATCCATCTTACCATCTTTGATATATCTAAAAAATCCTTCACCATCTTCTGACCAGTTGAATAGAATAATATATCCATGTGCTTCACAATTAGTATGCCATCCTACAAATCCATTAGGAGGATAGTATCCTATAACTGGTGTATCAATAGACTTAGGAAATTTTCTTTTTATAATACCATGTTCAAATTCTTTCTTTGCTGTCATATCCCACTGATCACTAAAGACTAATGCTTTTGCAGGTAAGTCTAACAGATTATTATTTTCCACTAACATCTTATAATAAGTTATGCTAGTAAAAAAGATGGGATCCTCACTCATGCTTTGAGTGAAGCCCCATCTTTCTTCTTTGTTAATAAACCTGTTTTGAATTACGTTCAAGAAATCTTGAAAGTAATTACCGACCATAACGGGTTGCATAATATGCCCTGTAGTAAGCAACGATGCCTGTAGTAACTACTTGTTTAGTTACCCATTCATCTGCACATGTATGTATAGACACAGGATCATATTTGTCAGGAGGAAATTCAGAGAATAAAATCTTTAAACTATCCTCCTTAAACTTATCCATCAAATAATACCAATCGAACTAGCTGTAATTCCAACACCTACGAAGAAGGCAAACTCCAGTAAACCGTGAGCACCTGCAGGTATTTGTATTAGAATACTATCTATCATGCTCCTGAAGGAACCATTATTGGTTCTTGCTGACGAACACGGATTCCTTTACCACCATCTTGATCATCGTCATCATCGTTGAATGCACGAAGAAGTAGTTCTATTAGAACTAAAGCAGCCATAGGATAGAAAACCCAGAGGATTGCTACAAATGGTGATATCGAATCTTGGGCGGCTAATAAGTCGCTCATTTGTTTTGATATGCTAATAAGTACGAAATATTATTTAGTTATGTAAAGTATTTGAAGTGGGTATATGCACCTACGACTGCCCAAAAAGCAACCATTGCAAACCTACCGTTGGCTCTCTGCCAAATTGCTA